>JAAUXZ010052945.1_pt1 | contig 62965 bp, 67 predicted proteins | sample 7278131 | NCBI WGS metagenome assembly JAAUXZ01 (sample SAMN14350119, study PRJNA611818) | marine sediment metagenome | isolation source: surface marine sediment (3m) | place: French Polynesia: Moorea | collected 2018-08 | reverse complement strand
GCAGCAGTATTACGCGCATCCGCGCAATGGGTTCTGGCCGATCATGGCGGAGTTGTTTGGCGTGGAGTGGGCGCCCGACTATGCAAACCGGATTGAACAGCTGCAACAATTGCCGGTGATTCTGTGGGACGTGCTGCGCTCCTGTCGGCGCGAGGGTAGCCTGGATGCTGCAATCTGTAGCAGTGAGTTCGAGCCGAATGCGATTGCAGAATTGCTGCAGCGGCATACCTCGGTGCGCCTGATTGCGTTCAATGGTGCAACCGCGGAGAAATTCTTTCGTCAGCAAGTGGCGCCCGATATTCCCGACCTGGAGCGATTCGATCTGCGGCGTCTGCCATCGACCAGCCCGGCCCATGCCAGTAAGCGCCTGGCGCAGAAACTTGAAGATTGGCGCATCATCCTTACCTACTGTTCCTAGCCCCGCATAATAAGCGCTTTCACTGGTGAAAATTCGTGATAGAATATGCGCCGGTAGATATTCCGCTAACCAAAATTACCTTTAGAATCAATAAGTTAGGGTATCTGATCTGTATTTTATTGATCAGATGGGGCGTGGTTTTTGTTGAATTTAGCCGATTCCGTCGGACTATGACGGGGTTGGCAACCGAATTTTTAACTTTTTTTGTTTTTGAGAACGACTATGGCAGACCTTGATAACTATCGGAATATCGGCATTTTCGCACACGTCGATGCCGGCAAGACCACGACCACCGAACGTATTTTGAAACTGACCGGTAAGGTACATAAAACCGGTGAGGTCCACGACGGTGAGGCAACCACTGACTTCATGGACCAGGAACGTGAGCGTGGCATTACTATCCAGTCCGCGGCTACCAGCTGTGAGTGGGACGGCCATCGTCTGAACATCATCGATACCCCGGGCCACGTTGACTTCACGATCGAGGTCTACCGTTCGCTGAAGGTACTCGACGGCGGCGTCGGCGTATTCTGTGGTTCCGGCGGGGTAGAGCCCCAGTCCGAGACTAACTGGCGTTATGCCAACGAGTCAGAGGTTTCGCGGATCATCCTGGTCAACAAGCTGGACCGCCTGGGTGCCGATTTTTATCGTGTGGTCGACCAGATCGAAAACGTGCTGGGTGCCAACCCGCTGGTCATGGTATTGCCGATTGGTACCGAGGATGATTTCGTCGGTGTTGTCGATCTGCTGACCCGCAAGGCCTGGGTCTGGGATGAAACCGGGCAACCGGAAAACTACAAGATCGAAGATGTGCCTGCCGACATGGTCGACATGGTCGAGGAATACCGCGAAAAGATGATCGAGCTTGCGCTGGAACAGGACGACGATCTGCTCGAGGCCTACCTCGAAGGTGAAGAGCCGGCGATCGATGACATCAAGCGTTGTATCCGCAAGGGTACCATCAACCTGGATTTCTTCCCGACCTACTGTGGTTCCGCATTCAAGAACAAGGGTATCCAGCTGGTCCTCGACGCTGTCGTCGATTACCTGCCAAGCCCAACCGAAGTCAAGCCGCAGCCGGAAGTTGACCTGGAAGGCAACGAGACCGGTGAATATGCGATCGTCGATGTCGACAAGCCACTGCGTGCGCTGACCTTCAAGGTTATGGACGATCGTTTCGGTGCGCTGTACTTCACCCGGATCTACTCCGGTAAGATGGAAAAGGGCATGAACGTCCTGAATACCGCCACCGGCAAAACCGAGCGTATCGGCCGCATGGTGGAAATGCATGCGGACTCGCGCGAGGAACTGAGCTCGGCCCAGGCCGGTGATATCATCGCCATCGTCGGTCTCAAGAACGTGCAGACCGGTCACACCCTGTGTGATCCGGACAAGCCGGCGACCCTGGAACCAATGGTATTCCCGGATCCGGTTATCTCGATCGCGATCCAGCCCAAAGACAAGGGCGCCTCGGAAAAGATGGGTGTCGCACTGTCCAAGATGATCGCCGAAGATCCGTCGTTCCGGGTGGAAACCGACGAAGATTCCGGTGAAACAATCATCAAGGGTATGGGTGAACTGCACCTCGATATCAAGGTGGATATCCTGCGCCGTACCCACGGCGTCGACGTCGAAGTCGGTAAGCCGCAGGTGGCCTATCGTGAGACCATTACCCAGCGGGTGGAAGATTCCTATACCCATAAGAAGCAGTCCGGTGGTTCCGGTCAGTTCGGTAAGATCGACTACGTGATCGAGCCGGGTGAGGCTAACAGTGGCTTCGAATTTGAATCCAAGGTCACCGGCGGTAACGTACCGCGTGAATTCTGGCCGGCGGTTGAGAAAGGCTTTGCCGGCATGATGGAGCAAGGCGTATTGGCCGGATTCCCGCTGCTTGACGTCAAGATCACGCTGATGGATGGTGGATTCCACGCGGTTGACTCCTCGGCGGTTGCATTCGAAATTGCCGCCAAGGGCGCTTATCGTCAATCCATTCCCAAAGCCGGCCCGCAATTGCTGGAGCCGATCATGAAGGTTGACGTATTTACCCCGGAAGATCACGTTGGTGATGTCATCGGTGACCTCAACCGTCGTCGCGGTATGATCCAGGGCCAGGAAGCCGGTCCGACCGGGGTCCGGGTCAAGGCGGAAGCGCCGCTGTCCGACATGTTCGGATATATTGGTGACCTGCGCACCATGACATCCGGCCGAGGCCAGTTCTCGATGGAATTCTCGCACTATGCGCCGGTGCCGAAGAACGTGGCTGACGAGGTCATCAAGGAAGTCAAGGAGCGCGAGGCGTCCAAGTAAGCCTGGCGCTTTAGACCTTGCCAAAAAGCCCCGCTTAATAGCGGGGCTTTTTTATTTCGATTATGTTATTTTGCTCGCGTTTCAGCGTATCGGAGTCCATATGAAAATCGGCATCATCAGCGGTAGTCACCGCAGTCCATCACAAAGTGAAAAGGTGGCGGATTACATCCAGCAACAACTGGCCGAGGCCGGGGTCGAGACCTGGGTTTACACCCTGGCCAACAACCCCCTGCCGTTATGGGACCAGGGTCTGTGGAGCAATGATGAAGTCTGGAACAGCAGGTTGACCCCGTTGAAAAAGGAGTTAGCTGAATGCGATGGTTTCGTCATCATCTCACCGGAATGGCATGGCCAGGTGCCGGCCGGCCTGAAAAACTTTTTCCTGCTGTTCAGCCGCTTCGAGCTGGGCCACAAGCCGGCCCTGATTACGGCGGTTTCGTCGGGCGACGGTGGTAGTTATCCGGTCGCTGAGCTGCGCATGAGCAGTTATAAGAATAACCGCCTGTGCTACATCCCGGAGCAGTTAATTCTGCGCAACGTGGAAACCATCCTCAATGAGGATCCGGCCGCCAACAATGACGAAGCCGACAGCTATTTTCGCGAACGCATTGCCTGGACGCTGGAGCTGTTGCAGGGTTATGCTCGGGCGTTGAAAGCGATGCGCGAGACCACGACCATCTTTCATGATAAATTTTCCAATGGCATGTAATTTATCCAGGGTGGATAGCACAAAGCCGGGTGGCGACGATGACTGAATCCATGCAATTCAATGCTGCGCTTGTTGAGGAACTCAACCTGCTGCTCAAATTCCCCGATTCCTCGATGGAAGGCCTGAAAATCCATCACAGTGCCGAGGTCTCCGTAATCGAAGCCGCGCAACGACTGCACGACAAGGGTTTAACCAGCCACAGCGATGGCGGCTACCTGACCGATCTGGGTCGCGAGGCGGCTCAAAACGCCAGCCTGTTGATCAGCCTGTTGACCCCACGCTAAGTCGAATACCCCTACCACTTCTACCCAACGAGTGCTTGCTGCAGCTTGTTGTTCGTTCACTTTCTGCTATATCAGGTAGAGTTTTCACCTTTTTTATGCGCAAGCGGTGGCTGCTTAAACGCGGTTGCTACAGGGAGTTTTAATCGTTATTCGTCATGTCGCCTAAAGCAGATACCCGACCCATCAAAATAATTCCGGTTTTCACCTCTGGCGCCCTGTTGATCCTGGCCGCGATCACCGTGTTGTGGATCGTCACCACCCAGGAGGTGAATCGCCAGTCCAGCTCGATCGAATCATCCACCCTGACCGCGAACAAGATAGATCTCGCCAGCCAGCTGCTGGAGGTTGCCGGATCGCGTGGCGAGTTGATCCTGCAATTGATTTACGCCGAAGATTACAACCAACGCAGTCGCTTTAGCCAGTTACTGGAAGATAAAGCGGAACAATTCAATCAACTGAAACTGCGGCTGCTGGATTTGGGATTGAGTGCTGAACTCCAGGCCCTGGTATTCAGACAGCAGCAGTTGGTCGATACAACCCTGGATATTCAGCGCCGGGTTCTGCAGCAGGCACTGACGCTGAGCGCGTTAGAACGCCTGGCAACCGCCGAGACGCTAATCGGAGAGGTTTTACCCGAGCAGGCGGTGATCGATGATAACTTCAGGTCCCTGCTGGCCGGGCAAAAAACCGAGCTGGATAGCGCGATTAATAAATCGCGGGTTGACCTTGAACAGTATCGCCAATTCAACCTGTCCGTCTTTCTCCTGATTCTGCTCACGGCAGCAGGCATATTCCTCCACATCCTGATCAATTTACGCCGCATTGAAAACAAGGTCATGCTGGAAAAAGAGCGGGCCCAGGTCACCCTGCGCAGTATCGGTGATGGGGTGATTGCGCTGAATAACAAGGGTGAAATCGACTATATCAACGAGGTGGCGTTGAATTACCTGGATACATCCGAGAGTCGTCTGGTCGGACGCCGGGTGGAGAGTATCGTCAGCCAGCAGCGCGGTATCGAAGACCAGGATATCTGTGCCAGCATCCATCGCATGCTGCAGGGAAATTCCGCGGTCAAGGCAATCAGCGACATCCAGTTCGGCCTGAAGAACAAAGCTAGTCTTATTCTCAACGCAAATATTTCACCGATTGTCGATATCCATCACCGGATCTCCGGTGTCGTTATTAGTTTCAGTGATATCACCAAGTCGCAGGAATTGTTGCGCAAGATTCAGCATCAGGCGGCGCACGACAGCCTGACCGGGCTGTACAACCGGCGTGCGTTTGAAGACAAGGTCAAGCAGATGCTTGAGTTGTATGAAAGTGACGTCAACCACGCATTTTGTATTATCGATCTCGATCAGTTCAAGATCGTCAATGATTCCGCCGGCCACAGTGCCGGGGATGAGTTGTTGAAACAACTGGCGGCGGTGATGAAACCGCTGGTGCGCAAGACCGACTTGCTGGCGCGCCTGGGCGGGGATGAATTCGGTGCCTTCCTCGCCAACGTGACCCCAACCCAGGCGATCATGATCGCGGAAAAACTATTGGATGCGGTGCAGGCATTCAGCTTCCAGTGGGAGGATAATATCTACCGGGTGGGCGCGAGTATCGGCATGGTCAGCGTACCGGCCGAAGTGGTCGATTATCAATACCTGTTTCATGCGGCCGATCAGGCCTGCTACGTGGCGAAAAATGAAGGGCGTAACCGGATCCACCTGATGCCGTTGAATGCCGAGCTGTTGTTCAAGAAGGTCGAGGAATCCGAACGCCTGCAGGACCTGACCCAGGCCCTGGAAAACGGTCAATTCTACCTGTATGGGCAGGCGATTGAGCCGCTGAGCTCGCGGGTGGAAGGACGCAAGCATATCGAGATATTGCTGCGGATGAAGGATAAGGAGGGCCACATCATCGCCCCCATGGCCTTTATCCCGATCGCCGAGCGTTACGGCCTGATGGCGGATATCGATAGCTGGGTGCTGAATCGGGTCTGCCGACAGATCCTCGAAACACCCGAAGACGATGCGGTTTATGCGGTCAATCTGTCAGGCCAGACCCTGAGTTCGCGTGATCGTATGAACGATATGCTGAAGATAATCACCGAACAGCAAATCCCGGCGGGACGACTCTGTCTCGAGATCACCGAGACCGTGGCCATCGCCAACCTGGATATCGCCAGCAAATATATGTCAGCCCTGCGTGAGCATGGTTGCTATGTCGCCCTCGACGATTTCGGCAGTGGCCTCAGTTCGTTTTCCTATCTCAGTAACCTGCCGCTGGATTACATCAAGATCGACGGCGTGTTCGTCAAATCGATGTTGCAGGATGAGGCATCCACGGTCATGGTCGAGGCGATCCATAAAATCGCCGACAAGATGGGTCTGTTAACCATTGCTGAATTTGTCGAGGACCAGGCTGCGGTGGACCAGTTGAAGGAAATCGGCATCGATATGGCCCAGGGTTTCTTCTTTGATAAACCGAAGGAAATCATCTCCCCCTGATCGATCCAATCGATGGCAGGCAGGGTAAGCGGCCTGGTTTGATTGATCTGGATCAGCTATTAGCTTTTTTATCGCTCCGGGTTATTGCATGCATTAGAAAAGTTAAATATATTAATGAGAATTGTTCTCATTTATGTAATGTGATGCCGCAAACCATTCCTCTCAATGACTCGCCCAACGGCTTCATCGGCCTGATAGCGCATATCGAAGGCGATGTGGCTTTTAAAAAAAAGTTGATGAGCCTCGGCATCCGTAAGGATCAGCAAATCACGGTGTTACATCAACGTCAGGGTGGCGTCGTGGTTCTCAGTAAAGGCAGCCGGGTCGCGCTGGACGCCAATATTGCCGCTAAAATCCTGTTACTGCCGCTGCCCCAATCAACTGCACAGACTGAGCTGCAACTTGTTCGAACATGACCACTATTGCCATCGCAGGGAATCCCAATTGCGGAAAATCCGCACTGTTTAATACCCTGACCGGTATCCGCCAGACCACGGGCAACTGGCCGGGCGTCACCGTGGAACGTAAACAAGGTAGCTTTAACCTCGGTCAACAGCGGGTGGAGATCATTGATTTACCCGGCATCTATTCCCTCGACGCACTGTCACTGGATGAACAGGTCACCCGTCAATATTTGTTAAGCCGTGAAGCGGATGTGGTCATCAATGTGGTGGATGCGGCCAATCTCGAACGCAATCTGTACCTGACGGTGCAATTGCTGGAAATGGGCGTGCCGCTGGTGCTTGCGGTAAACATGATGGACGTGGCGGAAAAACGCGGGATATCGATAGATATCGAACTGTTATCCGCCAAGCTGGGGTGTCCGGTCGTCAGCATTGTGGCTGTATCTGGACGCGGTATCTCAAGCCTGGAGCAGGCTTTGCTAGAGGTCATCGATCAGCAGGTTTCAGCGGGTTTTATCCTGACCATGGACAGTGAAATTGAAGCCGCGATTGCCGAGCTCAGGCAGCACCTGAATGACGAGCAGTATGCTTATAACAGTTACTGGCTGGCCTTGAAGTTACTGGAAGGGGATCAGTCTGTCTGTGAGGATCAGTGCGCCCCGGAATTGCAGGCTGAGATCGACAAATGGCGTCAACATATCCAGCAAATCTATGCCGAGAGTGCGGATGTGGTGATTGCGGATTCGCGTTACGGTCATGCCCATACGATTACCCAGATGGTGGTCAGGATGCGCGGAAAAGTTGAGCGTTATCTTTCCGACCGGATCGATCAACTGGTGTTACATCGGTTCTGGGGCGTACCGCTATTCCTGTTCGTGATGTACCTGATGTTCATGTTCACGATTAATTTTGGCGGCGCGTTCATAGATTTCTTTGACGGCGTGGCCGGCGCCTTGTTCGTCGATGGTTTGTCTGAACTGCTGGCTGGTCTGGGCTTGCCGGATTGGCTGCGTTTGATCCTGGCCCAGGGCCTGGGTGGTGGGTTACAGGTGGTGGCCACATTCATTCCGATTATCACCTGCCTGTACCTGTTTCTGTCCTTTCTCGAGGATTCCGGTTACATGGCCAGGGCTGCCTTCGTCATGGATCGATTCATGCGTTCGATCGGTTTACCCGGGAAGGCATTTGTGCCGATGATCGTCGGTTTTGGCTGTAATGTACCGGCGGTCATGGCCACCCGTACCCTGGAAAACCAGCGGGAACGCAAACTGACCATCCTGATGAATCCATTCATGTCCTGCGGTGCACGCCTGCCGGTGTATGTGTTATTTGCCGCGGCATTCTTCCCGAGCAATGGCCAGAACCTGGTGTTTGCCCTGTACCTGATCGGCATCGCGATGGCGATAGTAACCGGACTGGTGATGAAACATTCCCTGTTGTCGGGAGAGAGCAGCGGTTTCCTGATGGAAATGCCTACCTACCATGTACCCACGCTGAAAGGGATAGCGTTGCGCACCTGGGACCGGGTCAAGTTGTTTATCCGTGACGCGGGCAAAGTGATAATCATCATGGTGCTGGCGTTGAATGTATTGAATTCGATCGGCACCGATGGTTCGATTGGTAATGAAAACAGTGAAAATTCCGTCCTGAGTGTCGTCGGCAAAACCCTGACCCCGCTATTCCATCCGCTGGGGCTGGCGGAGGAGAACTGGCCGGCCACGGTCGGTATCTTCAGCGGGGTATTGGCCAAGGAGGTGGTGGTCGGCACCCTGGACTCCATCTACAGTCAGTTGTCCCGCCAGAATATGCCAGTCGCCGAGGCAGAGGAATATGACCTGTGGCGGTCAATAGCTGCGGCGGCAGCGACCGTCCCGCAAAATCTAGCGGGATTGAGCGAGTTATTATTTGATCCGCTTGCGATCGATGTAGGTGAAACCTCTGATAGCGCAGCGATAGCTTCTGATCTCGAACTCAACACCAGCGTGTTCGGGGTAATGGCCAATCGCTTTGATGGCCAGGCGGGTGCCTTTGCCTACCTGTTGTTCATCCTGCTCTACTTTCCCTGTGTGGCGACGATTGGGGCTATCGTCAGAGAGGCCGGATTGGCCTGGGCCAGTTTCGTCGCATTCTGGACTACCTCCATCGCTTATGTATCCGCCACCCTGTTCTATCAACTTGCCCGTATCGGAGATCAAACCCTGCAAAGTTCAATTACCATCAGCCTGGTTTTGTTGTATGCGGTTTTACTGTTTTATGGCCTGCGCAGCTATGCCAATCGACGCCAATCGATTAAGGTGCAGCCGGTATGATTCTGACCGAAATCAAGCGCTATGTTCAAAACCGCAAGCAGGTCAGTGTGCAGGATGTGGCCAGGCACTTTGATATGGAGGCGGATGCAGCCAGGGGTATGCTCGGCTTCTGGGTCAACAAAGGTAAACTGAAAAAATCCGTGCTGGCATCCACCTGTGCCAATCAATGTGCCTGTGATATCCAGGAGCAGACTGAAATCTATGAATGGAATGCGGAATTTAACGGAATCTCGATAGAACCCCGTTAATCTACCCCTGCTTTCATTTTACATTCCCTTCTTATATGCTTGCGATGCGGAAAGATCGACAGCAGTCTCTACTATAATAGGATTTACCCAGCGAGCATCAGCCGGAACTACCCCGGCGGTTTAACCCAATGAACACAGAACAGCGTTTTGATCGCGCGCCAGACATCGAAATTACCAGCCTATCCAGCAACAAGAATGCCCGGGTGATCATGGTTAACAATGGTCAGAATGGTGAGGGCAAATCCTCGCTGACGATCAACCTCGCGGTGGAATTAGCGCATCTGAATCAACAGGTCTGTGTGCTGGATGCCGATACCAATCCGGAAAGTACCAATCTCTACACCAGCCTGACCCCGCTTTATACCTTGCATGATGTACTCGGTGGCAACAAGTTGCTGGAGCATGTCATGTTCAACGGACCAGCCGGTATCTCGATTATCCCGGCAGCCTCAGCGGTGGTGGAAGGGGTTGATGATGATCCGGCGCAACAACAGAGCATGATCGATATCATCCAGCGCCTGGAGTCCGGTTTCGACTATGTTCTGATCGACACCGGCAGTGAAATCAATGAATCGGTATTGAGTTTTATTGAAACGGTACCGGAAACCGTAATCACGATCACCACTGAACCGAGCTCGGTAAAAGACGCTTTTGTCCTGTTGCAGGCTCTGGCAAGGCGGGGATTCGATCGGCCGCTGCGCCTGGTGGTCAAGCGCGTGAAAAACCCGGGCGTAGCCGAATTTACCATGCACCTGTTTGCCAATATGGTTAAGCTATATCTGGGTCTCGATATATCTTCTTCTAACTATATCGTGGAAGATCAAAATTTATCCGGTTCCAATTCACTACTTCTGCCCTATGTGCTGTTATACCCGGATACCCCAACAACCCGCTGCATCCGTAATTTCGCTCGTGATCTGATTGAGGCCAAGCACTACTTGCCACAAAAGCTATCGAACCGACTGGGACAGGATATGGCATCCAACCCGGAGCCTGCGGTAAACACCGAAACTGAACCGGACCAGAACCTGGTGGTGGAGACCATCGAAGAGCAGCGGTTAACTAAGCCATGGGTAACCAGCAACGATCTGGCAGCCATAGCCGAGGTAACGCAAATTCAGCAGCAGGATACTGGCGCCGAGATCCAGCTTGATGACACATCGATGGATCAGCCGGTTGATGATGACCACTCTGTCCCTGTTTCTGAGCCAGAGCAAATGCTGGAGCCGGATGCTGACTCCCAGCAACAGCCATTTTCACCAGCAGACTCCGCAACCACCGATAGGGTTGACTATCTGACCGCGATCCATTTTGCCAGTCAGCTCAGCCAACCTCAGCTGGATAAATAACCAGCAACAATCCGGGACCAGGCTATCACTTGACGATTGGTCATGGGTTAATGGTCACCTCGTGCAACAAGCCGGCGCTGTCGGCCTCGTCAAAACCAAGCTGCTGCAGACACTGTTCGATTGAGCGTGCCTGGATCTGCGCATAAAATTCAAATTCACTGATGACCGGACAACCAAGCGCCTGTTCGAAGGCTGCTTGATTGGGTGATCTAGTGACCTGCTGGCTGGGCTGTTCTTGCAGATTGGAATGGAATATGCCGGCAGCACTGACCGGTAAAAAATCTTCATAGGTAATGGGTAGCAGGTGAACATGGCCGTTATCGAGAAGCCAGTTCCAGTCCGCGGTCAAGGGCACCGCAGTGTCAGTTGCAGCCCGGTAGCGGAAATAGCCAAGTTGTTGTTGCCATATCTGCTGCAGGTCATCCGGGAATTGGGCAAAAGCCTTATCCAGTTGCCGGTAATAAGTATCGACATCGGCAACGGGGTCGACAACCTCTTGTCTGACCTGTTGCAGTAACTGATCATACAAGTCCCGGCCTTTTGGGGTCAGAGCCATACCGCGTTGCTCTATTTCGCCAAAACGGGCGGTATGAGAGCCAGCCTGCTGCTTGCCGTCGGTATCGAAGAACAGAATGTCCTCATCTAGGGCCTTGAAACTGGTCTGGCGCAACAGGATCGGATGCTTGCGCCGCGGCGGTCCCTCGATAATCGCCTTGGGGTTCATTTCCATTGCCTGCATCTGCAGTTGGGCCCGATCGATATTCAGCGTACGCGGTGTCAGGTGATTGATATGCGGTCCACGAAAGCAGACGATGTCGGCGATCAGGCGATGACTGTGCAGAAAGCGCTGGTATTGGCTGCGGTCTACCCGGGCCTGCTGGTGCCAGCGGAAGGTCTCCAGTGCCTCCTGCACAAAGTCCCCGGCCTGTTGTTGGGTCAATCCCTGTTGTTGTTCAAATTGCTCGATCAGGCGGATGACGCCATCGGTGAAGATACTGCGCGATGCCAGCAGTTGCTGCGCCTGCGCATGTAAATCCTGGTCCTTGATCAGGTCCAGGCGCAACAGGGAGGTGAAGATACGAAATGGATTGGCGTTTAGTTCATCCAGTTGCAACGGGCGGAACGCGGTGGAATGGACCGGGATGCCGCCTTCACTGAGGTCATAATAGGCGACCGGGTACATGCCCATGACCGCGAACAAACGGCGTAGGGTAGCAAGTTCGCTGGCGCTACCGACCCGGATTGCGCCGTGACGCTCATCACTGAGGCGTTGCAGGTTATCGCTGGCGTCCAGCGCCTGCTGTAATTCCGGATCCTGCGCCAATTCCTGCTGATTGATCTGCTGTACCAGTTGCAACAACTGACCATATTGCGGAACCTCGTGGCGATACATATCGGACATCGCACGGGCAAACGCGGCACGAATCCGACTGCTGGGGACAAAGCTGGTGGCAGTCATCAGCGAATCACAAAAAACAGGACCATACTGAGCACCGTGGTCAACAGGATATTGCGGGTCGTTATTGCCAGGATCGCGGCAAAGATGGCAGCCACGAAATAGGGGTTATCCAGAGTGACCGCGAGCTGTCCATCACGATGGAACACGATCGGAGCCCAGATCGCGGTCAACACTGCCGGACTGGTGTAATGCAGGAAATGCAGCACCCGGGGTCCCAGGCGAATCGGCAATCTCGGTTCCAGGAACAGGTAACGGCTGATGAAAACCACCAGCGCCATCAACAGCAAGGTCAGCCAGATCATAATGGCTCCTTGCGTACCAGCGCTATCAGATAGCCGAAGCTCATTGCGATCAGGCTGGAAATAATGATCCCACCCTCGATCCCGATCAGGCTGAACCAGACCGATAACACCAGCGCGATGATAACCGTTAGCAGGACCGATAGTTTCTTGATCGTCGGCAACACTATCGCGATAAAGGTAGCGGCGACGGCAAAGTCGAGTCCATATTGGTCCAGGTTAGGCACGTTCTGCCCGAGCAGGATGCCGGTTAACGAGGCCAGTTGCCAGATCAGGTAAAAACTGAAACCGGCACCAAAGGCATACCAAAAATTGAATTCACTGCGGGTCTGGTGCGAGCACACCGCGAACAGTTCATCGGTCAACAGAAAGCCGAGGATCAGGCGCCGATGTAACGGCATATGCGAGATCCTTGTCCGCATCGTCGCACTGTACAACAGGTGGCGTGAGGTCAGGAACAGGGTGGTCAACAGCAGCGTCGACAGACCGGCGCCCAGTTTAATCAGGCCCATCCCGACCAGTTGCACCGAACCAGCGAAGACGATCGCCGAAACCGCCTGTGCCTGTAGATTGAATAGTCCGGCTTCGACCGCCAGCGAGCCGGCCAGAATCCCCCAGGGTACCACCGCAATGCTCAACGGCAGGATGATGACCGCGCCCTGCAACATCAGGTTGACGCGCGAAGAGGAGGCTTTAATGGGATGATGTTGTGACGACAAAAACGCTCACCTGGCAGCAATGCTATCAGCTATTGTGATCTCATTGCCGGCGGGTTTTCAAATAATTTTAAGGTGTAAGAATAGATAGCTCCCGGGGACAGTACCCCGGGAATTCGCTGCCGATTAAAGGTCCTTGGCCAGACTGAAGGCACCGCGAATCTGTCCCAGGGTATAACCCCGGGCCTTGTCATCGGGATATTTATCCTTTAGTGCGGCCTCGGTATCCGGGGCGATAGTAGCGGCATGACAGGTCAGGCAAACCGGCTCCACACCCTGGGCCTTCATGAAGCGGAACTTGCCGTCGACGACCTCGGCATAAGCCATTTTTTCCGCCGATTCACCCTTGGCCTGGCGTTGATCGAACTGCTGCAGTACCTTTTGCTCCCAGCTATCTGGAATCGCGCTGCTGCTGTTGCGTGGCTTCAGACTCACCCGCTTAACATACCAGCCAGTGTCGCTGCGCAGCTTTTGCGCAATCTCCGGTGCCGTCTCCGAGCACACGCTTACCGCATGGGCAGGGCCACCGGTCTTGATCGCTTTTTTCAGCGCCGGTTTCAGGGTGCCGCCGAATTTCTTGACGATGCTGACCGCTTCCTGTTTCAGTTTGGCCTTGTCGACCTCGGCTGCGGCTGATGGCTGGATCGTTGCCAGGCTCATGATCAACACCAGAGGAATAAGTTTCGGGTTCATGCTAGTCTCCATTACATAAGTTGATTTTATAGTGATGATAGTGGCGTTCGATTCTATCGATTAATCCCCGGTATGTCATCGTCATCAATTGTCCGTTTATCGTCTTAATCCGGATCGGTCGTAATCCAGCGAAAAATAACCAATGAGTCAATCGATCCTCGTCCTGCTAACCGGTTTCTCGGTATCGATCTCACTGATTCTGGCGATCGGTGCCCAGAATGCCTTCGTCTTGCGCCAGGGCCTCAAGGGCCAGTATGTGTTTAGCGTGACCATGATCTGCGCGCTGTCGGATGCCTTGTTGATTGCGCTGGGTGTGTTCGGATTCCACTGGCTGTTGGAGCTGTTGCCCGGACTGGATGACATTGCCCGCTACGGGGGTGCGGCTTTCCTGCTGGTATATGGCGCGATGAGTTTTTATTCGGCCTGGCACCAGAGCCATGGCCTGAATCCGGCGCATATGCAGCAGCAACCTTCCTACCGCGATACGATCATACTCTGTCTCGGCTTTACCTGGCTGAATCCGCATGTTTACCTGGATACCCTGGTCTTGATCGGCTCGGTTTCCAGCCAGTTTCCACAACATCTGTTGGCGTTTGCCAGCGGTGCGATATCGGCTTCCCTGGTCTTCTTCCTCAGCCTTGGTTACGGGGCCAGCCTGCTGCGTCCCTTATTCGCGCTGCCGCTGGCATGGAAAATCCTCGAGTTTGTGATCGGTATCGTGATGTGGCTGATCGCTTTTCAGTTGTTATTCAACCACTGACGAAACATCTCCGGCAGTTGGTTCAGGCTGCTGAAAAAAATGGAATAGATCGGGGCGCGGCTACATCTCATTTAGACAAAGCAATAACAACACGTCTGCAATCCAACCAGAAACGACCCAGAGGAGATAAAGATTATGATAATTCACCGTTCGAAGTTTTTATATACGTTACTAATCACGCTGCCCTTGCTGGTCTCCGGTGCGGCATCGGCTGAACGCTACAGCAAGCAAAAAGTGGTTTACCACATCAATTATGACAATCCAAAGCAGCAGGCTGGTGCGCTGCGCAATATTCAGAACCATATCAATGCCGTGGGTGCGGAGAATATGGATATCAAGGTAGTGTTACACGGGAACGGCCTGGCACTGCTGCTCAATCCGGAATCGCTGCCAAGATTGAACAAGTTCAAGCATGCCAATGCCGACGATAACATGGCTGCCAGAATCGATGGCCTGAAAAACCAGGGTGTAGCGTTTAATGTTTGCGCCAATACCGTCAAGGGACGTGGCGTCAACATGGAGGACGATCTGTACGATGTCGAGCAGGCGGACATCGTGCCCAGCGGGGTGGCTGAACTGACCCATCTGCAGGCCCAGGGTTACACCTACATCAAGCCCTAAGTTTCATATAACCATGGTAAGGTCTTGGGAGGGGTAGCCCTCCCTTTTTTTTGCTATAACATCTGAATATGCGGCCGGAATTTGACCACAAACCACTGGCAGCGTAAATTTGGCCACCAACTTACAGATAGGGGAAATCACATGTCCAAGCTACTGTCCTCCTACCGGCAGCACCTGCTATCGCTGCTATGCCTGCTGTTTTTTCCGGTTTTTTCAGTAGTCGCGGCGCCACCAGAAACCTATAAGTTTCTATCCCTGACCGAGGCCATGCAGCAGGCCTCGGCCCAGAACAAACCTATGTTTCTGTATTTCGGCCGCTATGGTTGTAGCACCTGTCGCAAGATGCACAAGGAAGTCTTTACCAATGACGAGATGCAGGAAAAATATAATCGGGATTTTGTACTGGCCTACGTGGATACCGAGAGCGGCAAGCGGATCAAGCTGCCGAGTGGTGAGCGTATGACGGAAATGCAGTTTGCCTCACGTAACCGCATCCTGGGAACGCCGACCTTTATCTATTTCTCCAAGGAACAAAAACCCCTGTTCAAGAAAGCCGGTTTCCAGAGCATCGAGCAGATGAATGCCTACGGCGACTTCATCAGAGGCGGCCATTACCAGACCAAGACCCTCAAACAGTATCTGGCGGCTAAATGAGATCGGGATTTTGGGCCATCTGCCTGGCCCTGATGACAGCCTCCGTATTTGCTGCGGATCGCTGGCAGTTTAGCTCCAGGACAGCGATTAGCGCGCAACCTAGTAGCGGCTTATTCCATCAGCTCGGCGGCGCCGGGCGTAAACATATTGCAATAGCCGGGCAATCGGTGGCGGTGGTGTGGGAAGATAACCGCAATGGTGATCCCCAGGTGTATGCCGCGGTCAAACAAACCACGGATCAGGCGTTTTCCCCATCCATCCAGGTCAGCGCTGGCAGCGAGTCCTATGAACCGACCATCGCATCAGTGGCCGATGGCGTATTTGCGATCAGTTGGGAGCAGGATGCCGAGATTCACGTTCGCCTGTTGCTTGGTTCCGGTCTGAGCGATGCTGTCAGGCTGTCCACAGGCACGGCTGCACAGGCAACCATTGCAGCCGCGCAAGCTAAGGTGTATGTCGCCTGGCCCGAGCAATCCGCGCGCCAGTGGACGCTCAAGGTTGCCCGCCTGGGGGTCAGCGAGTCCCGCCAATTGACGCTGGAATCCACGGTGGCAGTCGAGGCGCAAGCCCTGGCAACCCCGCTGTTGTTTCCAACCCTGGCGGCCAAAGCAGAGGCACTGTGCGTGGCCTGGGAAGACCGCCGGGCGGGGCATACCCGGATCCTTTCCAGTTTTTCCGGCGACCAGGGGCTCAGTTTCAGCCCCCCGCAAAATCTTAATGAGTTCTACTCCAACCGGAATGCCTATGATATGGGTAATGGCGTAACCCGTGTCGCGCTGGCCGCTTTTGGCGAAGATGAGGTCGTGGCGACCTGGATGGATAAGCGTCGCGGCGGCGCCGGTTACGGTATTTTTGCCTCACTCGGTGCCGATGGCGGCGAATTTTTCGGGCCGAATGAAAAGGTGCATGGTGAACAGGGAGACCGCCAGCCCCATTACAATCCGGCGGCTGCCGGTAATATGGCCGGGGAATTCGTCGTTGCCTGGGATGATTTTCGGCGCGGCGATTCTGATATCTGGCTCAGTAGCTACAATGACGATATGGAATGGTCGGAGGACTTTGCGCCGCCCGTGGCCGCGGGGCAGGGCGAGCAATCCCACCCGTCGATCGCCCTCGACGAGCAGGGTAATCTGCATCTGGTATGGATCGAACGCGCCGATTTAGCGGCGCCGACCCGGCTTTGGTACAGTTTCGGTCAGCGCGTCCCGGATTGAAACGCCGGGCTCTCAGCATGCGTGGCAGGTCGGCTGCCCCGGTCCCTCTCAGCCTTGTTATTATACTACTGTTTTCTCTGCTGACTGGCTGCTCCAGCACCCGGGGACCGGCGCTGGGCGATGCCGTAACCCTGCAACCCGGCTGGGCGCGGGTGCAACATGCCATGGCAGAGGCGATACGCGACCCGAACGTCTGGGTACCGTTAGCAGCTGGCGCCCTGCTGCAGATCGATGATCGGGATGCAAAGATTTCGGATAAGCTGCGCGAGGATACCCCGCTGTTCGGTTCCACCGAGGAGGCGCGACAAGGCAGTGATGATTTCCGTGACTATACCGCGCTGGCCTACCTCGGCAGTGGCTTGCTGGCACCTGCCTCGGAACAGGAAAGCTGGCTGATCACTAAGGCCAGGTTGCTGGGCAGCCAGCGCCTGGCGGTTGAAGCGACCAGTATCGTGACCAATCAACTGAAGGATGTCAGTCAGCGTGAGCGGCCGAATGGCAAAAGTGACCGCAGCTTCCCGTCCGGGCACACCAGTACCGCGGCGCTGCAGGCGCAGATGGCGATATTGAACATCCGGCATCTGCCCATCGAGCCGGGTTACCAGCAGGCGTTGGGCTGGGGCGTGCAGGGCATGGCCGCGGTGACCGGCTGGGCCAGGGTTGAGGCGGGCGCGCATTATCCGGCCGATGTGTTGGCAGGCTGGGCACTCGGCCATTTCATGGCCCACCTGACCCAGGCCTTCATCCTGCCGGACGGGATGACCCTGCGGGCCGGAACGCTGCCGACTGAGCGGGGTTACCGGGTGGAGCTGGGAATCAGATTTTAACGCCCGCGCAGCTGAGGGCTGATCGGCGCATCAATTGGTTTGCCCGGTGGTGGCGAGATAGCTGTCGATACAATAACGGTCGAGACCGCTGTTTTGATTGAAGGACTGTTCAGCCCCGGCCATGCATTCCTGCATAATGGCATACGCCGCGTCATCATTGAGCTCGTTGGCGCCGGCGCTGGCACTGATCATCAGGATTGCCAGACTTGCAGTTACGAATTTGTTCATAGCGATTACCTCTTTTGTACCAAGTCTAACACCAGATACCGGCACTTGCAGGGAATACCGCTATACGGTCAGTTGGCGAGACCGAGCCCAAGTCAGTCGACCATTCGATGCCAGATTTTATTGATGACGGTGGTGATCTCATCCTCATCATCAATCAGCTCATGCTGTTTCTTATCGGCGAGCATCCGTTGGTATTTTTCACGCTGTGCATCGGTTTGAAAAATCAGCCGATCCTCGTCTAAGCCGCTGTCCTGATTCAATTTTTCAATGTCCTTGTCGCGCATGTCATTACTGTGTGTATTGATCATCATAACTACATTCTAACGGCGCCGATTGGCACATTAATGTGGATGAGCGCACACTTTTTTGAGTTTTTGCGTGAATTATTTTGAGTTTTGCGGTTTCTGCGGGTTTTCTTCCTATTCAATCCGTTGTTCGCTCCCTCCTGGAAATGCATAAAGATATTTTTTACCAGGGGATTGTTGGCGTTATTTCTGTTTCGGCGGCTTGCCGTAAAGGATGCGTAACTCCTGTTTGGCCTGTTCCAGGATCTGCAATCGTTGTGGTTGCAGGTTTTTGCCGGCCCGGTTGATGTAGAACACCAGCATTGACATCGCCGAGCGAAACGGCTCGGCCTTGCGCTGATCACTGTTGTCGGCCGATTGTTTCAGTGATTGGGCAATGCGCTTGGGATCATCCCAGGTGAATACGCCCGCTTCCAGCTCCAGGGCATGGCTGTGTCGGGTTACCCCGGCGGACCATTGCCGGGTTGTGTCTGTGGTTTTGTCATTGGATGCCATCAAAAGCTGATCCAGTTCGCCAGGAATACAATGGAAATATAACGCAGGGCCTTGCCGGTGCCCACCAGCAGCAGAAACAGCCACAGCCTGACCTTCATGATGCCGGCGATCAGGGTCAGGGCATCACCGCCTACCGGCAGCCAGGCCAGCAGCAGGGACCAGAAACCATAGCGCTGGTACCAGTTCTGCGCCTTGCTGATCTGTTGCTTGCTGAAATAAAACCATCTTCGATCCTGGAAATGCAACAGATACAGTCCCAGGTACCAGTTGACCACCGCGCCCAGGGTATTACCGAGCGTCGCCGTGATTACCAGCGAAATCGGTTCACCGCCCTCGTTGAGCAGGGCAAACAGGATGACCTCGGAATAGAACGGCAGGATGGTCGCGGCCAGGAACGCCGAGCCGAACAACAACAGGTAAGCGCTGATCATTCGATGCTGTCCAGCAGCCAGCGAAACAGCGCAAACTGTGACGGCAGGTAAAACAGGTACTCCGGATGCCATTGCACGCCGATGATGCGGTGACCGGCAGCGAATTCGACCGCCTGGGTAATGTTGTCGCGGTCGCGGCCCACCACCAGCAAGCCGGCCCCGGTGTGCCTGATCGCCTGGTAATGCAGGCTGTTGACGCGCAAGCGGGTGCTGTTGCAGATGCTGGCCAGTTCGGAGTGGGCGACCAGGTCCACCTGTTTGGTCGGCAGCAGTCCGGGACGGTTATGGGTCAGGTTGCGCATGCTGCGGATGTCCTGGTGCAGGTTGCCCCCCAACACCACGTTGAGTAACTGGGCGCCGCGGCAGATGCCGAGCACCGGCAGCCGGTGCTTGAGCGCGATATGGATCCACTCGATTTCCAGGTGATCGCGCGCTGGATCGGCCTTGACCGGTTGGCGTAAATCGCCGTTATAGTGTTCCGGGTGAATGTCGTCACCGCCGCCGATGACCAGTGCATCCAGTTTGCCGGCCGTGAACGGATGCCGCAGACTGATGCGCACGGCTTTGGCGCCGGCCAGCCACAGGGCCAGGCGCGTGCACCACCAGCTCGGCGACCAGCGCCGGGCATTGCCGGTTACCCCCACTGTTGGTCGGTTAGCCATGTATCGATAAACTCCACCCAGGTTTTGCGACTGATGCCGATGATAGGACGAAAAGCCAGTAAATATTCACGAATTAATTGGTCCAACAGGGCCGGTCTCGATGCCAGCTGCTCCACCAGCCACCAGCTGTTCCAGGCACTGGCCAACGACCAGTCTTTCCGGTCTATCTGGCTATTGGGCAGGCGATAATGAAAAGCCGGTCTGGATTTGATCTTGCTCTCGCTGATCCGTGCCAACACCCGTTCCCGGTCGATATGTACCAGCATGGGCAGCATGTCCAGGGCCCGGTTACGGCTGGGATTATGCTCAACATAATCATCAATGATCTGATCGATAGTAACCCGGTCATAATCAAGCAGCAGCTTGACATAGTCTGCGGGATAGGGATCGACGAAAGGACTGATCTTGCGCGATAAATCGACCCGCAAGGTTTCCATCAGCCACCACTGCAGCAGGGCAAAAGCCTGCAGGTAGCGCAGCAGGGTACCGGCCTGCAGGTTGGGAGGCTCAACATTGATATGCACGCCGAAGGCGGCGATGGGTGAGTCCGAGGTGCCCAATGCGCCGGCTTTGCGTAATGCTTTTACTACCGGTTGTAATTGCGCAATATCATGGATCGGCAGGGGCGGACACACCAGTTCCAACGGAATCAACTGACTGCTGTATACCGCCTGACCCAACAGGTCGATCCAGTCGCCGTCATTCTCCTGTTCCTGGCCCTTGCGTTTGAGGAATTCCCAGTCAAGTTCAAGCACGAAGGTGCCGCTGTCGAGCTTTAGCTTTTGCTCAAAGTGAGAGACTATCTGCAACTCTCCATCCATTACCGAGCGCAATGCCGACATGGCCTGGTCCAACGAGATACCGGTAAATTCCAGTTCGAATCCGACCCGCCTGGGTTCCCCATTATCCTTGGCGGGAAGCAGGGGCATGTTGAATGGCTGTTTTGACATTGAGGATTTGCAGCAACCGATGAATAGGTTGGGTTTTTTAGCTGGTCAATCTGGTTTTAGTCTGCCAAGCCCGAATTATCAGGCCACGACGTGTATATGCTTAAAATATTACCCTTTTTGCCGCGGTCGGTGCCACCATCGGATGCCTTTTACATTTCCAGGTACAACGCAACAATGATGTGACCAGTTTGATACTGACGGGAGGAAGGCCTCTGCAACCGGGTAAATGGAGTGGCGGGTTTAAGGATTAGGTTCCAGTCGGGGACTGCGCGAGGCAGCAGCTATTCGTCGTTATCCTTATCCCGGGTGTCCCTGCGGTCACGCAGGTTTTTGCGTCGATCCGGATTCATTCGGCGTGATGGACCACTGTAGTTTGGATCCTGGAACTTACGGCGTTCTCCAACAAATCGGCGGCAGCCGACCAGGCCACGATGATCAACCTCGGTGATATCCTCTTCGAATTCGAAGTCGGTGGTATCGATATCGATTTGGGTCTCATCGATTTCGTTATCATCAAAATTGTTATCGGAATCCTTATTCATGTCGTGTAAAACCCTAAATGACTTATCGCCTATCTCGGTCACCAAATTGCCTGTTGGCGGGGATTTTTTTCATTATCGAGATTTATCCACTGATTTTAGCTAAAAAAAACCAGCTTGCGGCACATTTTTATTCGCCTGAATAGTGCCATTAACCAGGCTTTTTTTGCTTTTTGCTCTGACCAGGTGTCATCCGGGGCGGTCAAATGGTCCAATCCCGGTTCTTTTGACCAGGGTCATAGCATCCCGGGGCCATTTGATAAATATTGATAATGAAACAAAGAGGACAGATAGATGCAAATACCATTACAAATTACCTTTCGTGATATGGAACCCTCAGAAGCAGTGACTGCCAACATCGAGGAAAAAGCCCGCAAGATTGAGCATTTCGCGGAGAACATCACCAGTTGCCGGGTCACCGTCGAGGCCCCGCATAAGCATCATCACAAGGGTCGTTTGTTTGCGATCAAGGTAGATATCACCTTGCCTGGTGAAGAGATCGTGGTGACCCGAAGCCCCGATCAGGATCATGCCCATGAAGATGTCTACGTGGCGATCCGCGATGCGTTCAACGCGGCACGACGCCAACTCGAGGAGTACGTGCGCAGGCGCCGGGGCAAGGTCAAACATCATGAGTCGGCCAGGGGTTGAGCCGCTGATTGTCTGGATCGGGTAAACCTGGAGCGAGGAGGGCGCAATGTCTGCGGGTGAATACTGTAACCGTGAGGTGGTCGTGGTGGCACGCGATGAGTCGGTGCGTACCGCCATCGGCCTGATGCGCGATCATCATGTCGGTTCGCTGGTGGTCACCGAGCAACAGGGTGAAACCGTCAAGCCGGTGGGTATCCTGACCGACCGCGACATCGTCATGGAGATCCTGGCCCAGGATGTTGCGGTGGACACGGTCGATGTCGGCGATATCATGAGTGACCAGTTGGTCAAGGTCAGTGCCGAAACCAGGCTGGTGGATGCGGTGAGCCTGATGAAACAAAAAGGGGTTCGCCGGCTGCCGGTGGTCGACGCGGATGGCGGCCTGGTCGGTATCCTCACCGTCGATGACATCATTGACTTACTGTCTGAACAGATCAGCAACCTGGTCGGCCTGATCAACAACGAGCAGCGCCAGGAACGCGCGACGCGTTGACCTCTATGCTAGCTGGCCTTGGCCCCGATCACCGCGAGAAAGGCATCGGATAGTTCACCACGCCCCACCTTGTCGATGATTTGCTGGGAGATTTCGACAATCTCGGCAAACGGCCCGGTCAGCATCACCATACCCAGTTGCAGGTTGACGCGCAGGTCGGCGATCGGGTTCAGCGCATTCGGGTGTTCGGGCGGCAGAAAGATCATCTGGATCTCACCCAGGCCGGCGGGCATTTTTTCACAGCCACCACCAGGCGCTACATATTCGAATAATTCCTCTGCATGGCGCAGGGTCACGCTGTCTTCCTTGAAGCTCTGGCCGCCCTTGGTGACGGTAAATTCAACGGTGATCGGCATCATGATGATATCCCCGGCTGCTTAGGATGATGCTATACAGTCTATTGCGGTTGCCTGCTGCCGGCTATGCGCTGGGTCAATTACTCTCGCTGTGGGCGAAAACGGGTTGTTGCTGACCGGCGTAGCGGTTGACAAAGCGCTGCAGAATTTCCTGCGCATAGGGGGTGTCTTTCTCGCTGATGGCATCGATCAGGTTTTGCGCCTCATGCGGTTTGAAATAGCCGTGGTGTTTGTAAGCATGAATACGCAGGGTGAAACCCTCGATATCACCCTCGGGATGAAACTGGGTCGCGTAAACATTCTGGCCGACGCGGAACATCTGTACCGGGCAGGCGGTTCCGGTCATCAACAGGGTCGCGCCGGCCGGTGTCTCATCACAGGCCTCCTTGTGCCCGAGCAATACCGAGATTTGCTCCGGAAAGCCCACTAGCAGAGGGTCTTGTTTGCCGGCCTCGGTCAGGTGCAGGCTGACACAACTGACAGCCTCTCCATATAGGCTGGAGATATTGGTACCCAGGTAGGAACCGAGCAGGCCATTGCCGGAACAGGCACCGAGAAAAGGAAAATCACGCTTGACGATTTGATCGAACAGCCGGTTGAAATCCTGCTCGATTTTGCACTGGATGGATGACTTGTCGGCTTGCGGGGTGCTGATATCAAACGGGCTGCCGCCGACGATAACGGCACTATAGTCGTCCAGTTCCAGGTCATCCGGAATCCCGGTAGCCTCGATGCGCAGACGGCGGACATCCTCTGCCCGCAGGCCACCATATTTGAGGATGGCCTCAAATTCATTATCAGAAGTATCGTCCTCGGGACGTAACTGTAGAATCAGAACGGGTTTTGCCAGTTTCATCATTGCCGTTTGCAGCTTGGTTTACCAGGTCGCCTTTTGGCGGCCGCACATACTAGGGCCTGTTAACACGAATTGCAAATACACGCTCAGGATCGAGCTGATGGCTATTGACGAAAACTGGCGAGGCGCGGATTGTTGGCGGTCTGGATCAGCTGTTGACGATCACGCTGATTAGCCAGTTCCCGTTGCTTGGCCTGCAGGTAATCGGTCTTGCTCACTTCATGCAATTGTCGATGGTACTTCTCGGTGGCATCAAACCAACGGCTGAACTGCTGGTGCATCGAATGGGCATGCTTGACCCCGTCCAGCCGGGTATGGATAGCCAGGTAGTAACGCATCGTATTGCGTTCGATGATGCCCTGCAATCCGCCGATGTAGACCGGCGGCTGCTGATGTTGGTCGACGATGGTGAAGCCTACCTTGTCGCGGGCCATTTGACTCAGATAGAGATTCATCATTTGCCGCGCCAGCCAGGTGGTTCGATAGGAAAAGCGTAAACGCAACAGGCTGCGCTGCTGGTCGGCTGTGCCTGCCTTGGTCGATGGCAAGGCCATCGCCGATAACTCGATGGCATAATCGGAGGTGCCCAGCGGGCCTTTGGCGCCATGCAATTGCACCCGGACAAAATCATCACGGTTATCAATGATGGCGAAATCGAGAGAGATAGGTTTGGCCTTTTTTATTGGCTGGTAAAACTTGCGCCCGGAAAATAAATCGATCCTGGTTGCACTCGCGTTCTGATAGGTACAGGCCTTGGTATTCAGATGCAGCAACAGGGTATCGCACCAGTGATCGGGCCGGGTGAAAATGGCGCGGGCAGTTGCATAGTCATGTTCGATAATGCCCAGCACCTGACCCTGTAACAGATCATCCTGTTCCACCGAGGCCAGGCTGAGTGGCAGGCCAAACGCATTGTGAGTGATATCGTCCCGCGCATGCTTGAATTGCGTGATCAATTCTGCCTTGGCATCGGTTGACGGACCGGCAGCTGCGAGCTGTGAAGGCAGCAAGGTCATCAGGCATACCAATAAGATAGAAAAACGTGCCATGGTCATTTTAGCTCAGTCATGTGGCCGGGTTTTTTCGATAACGAAATCAGCCCGTGAACGTAATTTGTCACGACGGCGAATTTCCGCAAAAGGATCTGCCGACTGGGCTGGTTGTCCGGATGACTGGTTGGAGCTGTCAGCTTGTACCGGGTCCTTGCTGGAACCGACCCGCAGGGAGAAGCGCGCGTTATACAGCAGGTAGCCAACCACGGCCAGGATGTAAAGCGACCACTTGATAAAAAACGACAGGGCCAGGAAGCGTTTGTCATCGTTCAATTCGCTATAACGAATATAGTCATCGTGCAATTGGCCGAGCAGCCAGAAGCCCAGGAACAGCAGCAAGGTCGATATAATCACCGTGCGATAGCGTTTCCAGACCACCGTCAACACGGTCAATTGCAGCAGATTCTTCAGCATCAGCCAAACCAGCTCAGGCCGAGCAGTGCCAGTACCGCGAGCAGTCCCTTTTCGCGGATCTCGCTGCGTAATTTTTCTTCCTCCTCCTGCACGACAATTTCCAGGTCCTCGGCGTTCAGGTCGGCGGGTCGTCGACCGGCGATAATAATACGGGTTTCCGCGCGTTTGATGGCCTTTTCACGTAAGGCTGATTTGTAGCGGCGGGGGAGATATCTAACTGGATTCATCGAATTGTAGCGGGTAGGTAAAACCCAAAATTATATGGGATTGGCGGTCATCGCGAACAAAAAATGGAATAGCAGGATTATAGTCAATTAAGCACTGGTCCATGTGACTGAATATATGCCGGCTCAAGGCATGGATTGATCCGTGGATTTTGCTGCGGTCCCTGGATCAGGTATTGGTTCCGGCATCGCTGTCTGCTCGCGGCCGAATTGGCGACGGTATTGTTCCATGGTGGTGCCCAGGTGCTTCTTGAACAGGCGCCGAAAACTACTCTCGTCCCGGTAACCGATCGCATACACAATCTTGCTCGATGGCAGCCGGCTTGCTTCCAGCAGGTTACAGGCGTGCTGGATGCGCACCTTTTGCAGGTACTGCAGCGGCGAACATTGCAGGGCGCGGTTGAAGCGCCGGTTAAGTTGACGCTCACTGATGTGTAATTGGCTGGCCAATTGGCTAAACCCCATATCATCACCGCTATGCTGTTCGATCAGGCGCTGTGCCTGCAGCACCAGCTTGTCAGGATGTGAGCGATTGTCCAGGGCCTCGCGAAATGGACTGGGTGAAGGCGGATTCAGATTGATCATCAACAGCTTGGCGGTGTTCACCGCAGCCTGGTGACCCGCGTAGCGTTCCACCAGGTGTAATACCAGGTATTCATAAGCCATACCGCCACCGATCGTGCAGACGATATTGCCATAGTCGGCAACGGTTTTTTCGGTATCGATATTCAGGCGCGGGTACATGCGCCGGAACAGGGGTTCGCTTTTCCAGTGCATCAAGGCCGGCCGGTTATCCAGCAGACCGGCCTCGGCCAACAGGAACGAACCGCTGCAGATGCTCACCAGTAAACCATCTTGCTGATAGTGTTGTTGAATGACCGGAACTATCGGTTGCATTGATTGGATGGCCTTTTGCGCCCTGGCGAGGTCGGAAAAGGAGTGGAATACGGCAGGGAAAATCCATACATCCGCCTGGCCTGGTAACTGCTGGTATTGGGCCAGGCTATAGTCGGGCTTGATCTGCAGCCCATTGGTCGGCGTCACCGCGGCCTCGGTCAATGCCACGGTGTCCCACTCGAACAGCGGGCTCAGGCCTGACTTGACCATCGAGTAATTGGCCGCGATCAGGGCGTCGATGATGCTGTGGATACCGGAACCAAAACAGCGTTCCATCAGGAATATCGCAACACGCATGGATATGTCCAAAATGACCATTAATATGTCGATTATGACACTGGTGGTCACAGCATACAACCACCATAATCAAGCTGTAACCTAACCGGATCGATGACATGACCTCCATAGCTTCCGCCATTCGGCAATCCTGCAATCAACTGCGCGGCAGAACCAGCAGCAGCAACAAAACCCGGCCGAACAGGCGCGTGGTACCGCCGCTGGTGCGTTTGACCGGCCTGGCTTTCAACCTGCTGTCGCGGATTCATCTGCAGGCGGCAGCCGGCAAGCTGAGTGAATTCTGGTTCACCGTGTTTCAAGCAAGGCCGCGACCCTGGGTGCATAGATTCTGGAAACAGGCCGATCGCAGTTTTGAGCTGCATCTGGCGGATAAATGGATACCGGTCCATTTGTGGGGTGAGGGTCCGCTGGTGGTCTGTATGCACGGCTGGAGTGGTTCCGGCACCCAGTTCCGTCATTTCATCCCGGCCTTGCAACAGGCAGGTTACCAGGTGGCGCTGTTCGATGCGCCCGCGCATGGCATCAACCCGGGGCGGCAAACCCATCTGCTGGATTTCTCCGACTGCCTGCAGGCCATCGAGCAACAGATTGCACCGATCCATACCGTGATCGCCCATTCCTTCGGCGCGATGGCGACATTGATGGCCGGTCGCCAGGGGCTGCAGGCCAAGCAAATGGTATTGCTCGCGCCCGGGCTGGATGTGCAGGATATCTTTGCCAGCTACTGTGACAGTTTGAAGCTGCAACCCGATCTGGTCGCCGCGTTCCGCAACAGGGTAGGGCAGAAGATGGCGGAGATTGTGCAGATCGATGATCCCTGGGCATTTTTTCATCCACGCCAATCGCTGCAGTATGCCAGCGAACGGGGGTTGCTGCTTTACGATACGGATGACGAGGAGCTGTCGCAATCCCAGTTCGAGCAAATCGGACAACAGTGGGCACAGTGCGATGTCGTCACGACCCGCGACCTCGGCCATATTCGGATCCTCAAGGATGCACAGGTCGTCAAGGCCACGGTGGACTGGATTGACCAGGCTTAGCTCATCACGTCACACAGGCTGGCATTGGTGATTTGTTGCAGTTGAGCAAAACTCAACGCTACCCCGGATGCATCGTTACCCGCTGCCGGGTAGATGATGGCGAAGCGTTGCAGGCTGATATCGATCAGGGTATCGATGTGGTCCAGGCCGAAAGGGCAGACGCCGCCGGGTTTGAAACCGGTGACCTGTTCGGTTTCCACGCTGTTGGCGAAGCGGGCCTTCACGCCTAACGCCTGCTTCAGTTTGCGATTGTCGACACGACGGTCACCGGCACAGACAATCAGGCGAAACGCACCATCTTTGCCCTTGAACAACATGGATTTGGCGATCTGGCCAACTTCACAGCCAATGCGTTGCGCGGCCATCTCTGAGGTAGGCGTGCTGCCGACCTCGAATTCGAGAGCCTGCAGGCCATGCGCGTCAAGAACCTTTCTTACTTGTGCCGGGATCATCACTGAAGGCCAACACCTGCCCCTGGATCTTTTCACCGAATTGTTGCTGCTCGGGCGTTAGCAAGGAGTTGACCGGATCGTTACACAGGTTCTGCAGCCCTGAATTCAATTCGTCGAACTTGTCCCACATCATCTGTGAGATGCGCATGCAATGCTGGATCGGATTGCGGGAACGGCGTTTTTCCATGTTGATTTGAAACAGGATGCCGGAGAGGCGGCGTTGGTAGGATTTGGGGGCGTCCTCGATAACCTTGCGACTCCACTGCAGCCGCCGTTGTTCGAACTGCTGGGGGGACTTGCGATACAGCTCCACCCATTCATCGAAATCGAAATTCAACTCGGCATCGTTGACCGCATAGTCTGACCTGTTTTTTTTCATAACGCACAACCCGAAGAAAACAGCCTGGACTCATTAAACCACAGGAGCGTCCGCAAGTGTTAACTTGATGCCATTTTTGCAACAGAGTCGACGGTTTTACCCGATTTATGCACCATTTGAGTTCGTAACAGACTGATTTTTAAGGGTTATCAAGTCTGCGGGCGCAGAATCAGCCTACATGGATATGCACACCGGTCAATTTCAACGCGGTTAAAACCGGTTTGACCTGGCGCTTGCTGAGCTTGATCGAGGAGGCCGCTTTTAACACCTTGTGCTCATCCATGTACAACTGGTCGATGACAGCGGTTTGCCCCAGGCCGCGCAAAACCCGCTGGATGATCTCGGACAGCATGAACGTCGGCGAGTCCACGAAATACAGCCGATGCCGGTGCTGGCTGAAGTATACCCGGCCCTCGCACAGGCTACAGAAGATCTCCAGTTCATTGGCGGGTGCCGCGAATGAAGAAGACCGATAGCCGGCACGTTTCAACAGGTCTTGCCGGTTACTGTTTATCTTGACCAGTCCACTCATCGTTCTGTCGTTGTCCGTTTACAAGTCGATTGCCAGCATAATCTATCGTCCTCCATTGTGATAGCGATTAGCGGAATTCTGGCGGGGTATTTTTTACCTTTTTAACCCCTGATTGCCACAGCAAAATCAATGCTGTCTGCTACACTCAAATCGGAAGGCTTAATGGCCAGCAGATGACCATTCTTTTTCTCAAACACACGATTATTTCAGATTTACCCTAGGGCATTATGGCGAAAAAACGCTTCTGGCAATCCCGTTGGTTTCCCGGATTGCTGATCAGTTTACTGTTTCTCTCATTGGGCTGGAGCGGGATGATGACATCCCTGGAATGGCAGGCCTATGCGCTCGGTTCCAGGCTGTCGCCGGCACCGGAGGCCAAACAGAACCTGGAAATCATTACCATCGATGAAGCCTCGCTGGAGGAACTGGGGAAATGGCCCTGGCCGCGCAGTTTACTCGGAGTCATGGTCAAGAAACTCGATGGCGTGGGGGCCAGAACCGTCGGTATCGCCCTGCCGCTGCATACCGCGCAAAGCGAGTTTGGTGTCAACCGCCTCGACAGCATGCGCGACCAGTACGACGGCAAGTACGAGAAGACCGTCAAGGATATGCTGTTCCGTGCTCGCCAGCGCCTGGATACCGATGGCGCCCTGGCGGCCAACCTGAAGCGGGCGGACAACACGGTGCTCGCGATCAGTTATGGTCTGAACAACGAGCGCCGCAAGGGAGCCACTTCCGAGAGTCGCCTGCTGGCGCTTAAATCCTATGTGCTGGAGAACTACGATCGGCCGCAGACCGGCTGGTTGGATTATTTTCCCAGCGTGTTGAGCAAAGGATTGCCCAGTGTGACCCAGCCGCTGGCACCGATCCCAATGCTGGCCAAGCATAGCGATGCGGGCATGCTCGACGAGTCGGAAAATGGCAGCGGTCGCCTGGTCAGCCCGATGGTGTTCAAGTATGCCGACCAGTATTACCCCGCCTTCAGCCTGGTGTTTGCGGCCAAGAGCCTGCAGGTCAAAACCGATGATATCCGCATCGACTCTAGACAGAATATCCAGCTCGGCAAGGTCACCCTGGAAACGGACCCGGGTTACCGGGTTTATCCACGCCTGTATGAATCCTCCGAGGATGAGCCGGCGTTCAAGGTCCGCAGTTTTCTCGATGTCTATTACAACCGGATCAAAACCGAGATCTTCAAGGGCAAGGATGTGCTGATCGGCATTACCGCCCCGTCCCTGGTCGATCCGGTGACTATCCCCGGTGGCGACAGCATGATGCCGCTGCTGATCAATGCCCACCTGATCAACAACCTGGTCCATGGTGACATGCTGCAGGTGCCCGCTTATGCGATGTCGGCGCAGCTGATCGCCCTGGCCCTGGTGGCATTGTTTCTGATGCTGGTGCTGCCGCGCATGGGCCTGGTGATGGGGCTGGTCAGCAGCCTGCTGCTGTTGTTTATCATGCTCAATGTCCATTTCGGCATGATGGTGGTCGCCCAGTTATGGCTGCCACTGGCACTGCCAACCCTGGCCCTGGTATGCGGGGTTATCGCGCTGGCGCTGCGCAGTAAAATAGAGGAGGCGCAACTGCGCACCCAGGCCCACCTGTTTGAATCCAACCTGACCCTGGGCCAGCATCTGCAGGCGCAGGGCCAACTTGACCAGGCGTTCGCCAAGTACCGTGAATGCCCGATTGACGAAGCCATGCAGGAGCGCCTCTACAGCCTGGGCCTGGATTATGAACGGCGGCGCCAGTTCAACAAGGCGATCATGGTGTTCGAACATATCGGCCAGAGCAGTAAGGGTTTCCGCGATATCAAGAAACGCATCAAGAAGAACCGCCAGTTACAGGACATGGTGGTGCTCAAGAATGGCGGGGCCACCATGCATGGTGCGTTGATCCTGACCGACGACGGGGTGCAGAAACCGATGTTGGGGCGCTACGAAATCGAGAAGGAAATCGGCCGCGGCGCCATGGGCATGGTCTACCTCGGGCGCGACCCCAAGATCGGCCGGACCGTGGCGATCAAGACCATGGCCTTGTCCGAGGAGTTCGAGGCGGATGAACTCGAGCACGTCAAATCTCGCTTCATGCGGGAAGCGGAAACCGCCGGACGTCTCAACCATCAGAATATCGTCACCATCTACGATGTCGGCGAGGAGCAGGAACTGAACTATATCGCGATGGATTATCTGAAAGGTCAGGATCTATCGAACTTCCGCAAAAAGGATAAATTGCTGCCACTCAATGTAGTGGTGGAGATCGGGATCCAGGTCGCAGATGCGCTGGATTTCGCGCACAAGAACGATGTCGTGCATCGCGATATCAAGCCGGCCAATATCATTTACGATGAGGCAGAGGGCAGCATCAAGGTCACCGATTTCGGGGTTGCCTTTCTGACCAATTCCAGCAAGACCAAGACCGGCACCATGCTGGGTACCCCCTATTACATGTCGCCGGAGCAGGCCAGCGGAGACCGGGTCGACGGTCGCGCCGATATTTTCTCGCTGGGGATTACCCTGTATGAACTCAGTACCGGCAGACTGCCGTTCATGTCCGAGAGTCTATCGGGCCAGGTGTTCAAGATCTGTAACGAGAAACAGATCGATGCCAACAAGGTGCGGCCGCAGGTACCTGCCTGTCTGAGCCGGGTCATCAACAAGGCACTGAACAAGAAACTGGATGACCGCTATGTCAGCGGTGCGCAGATGGCCAAGTCCCTGCGCCAGTGCCTCAAGTCAATGTAACTGGATTGATCGTTGATCTGCCACGGCCGTGGCTAATCACAGCGGTGGTCGCCCGAGTTATCCAGGCTTAATTAATGCTTTAGCCAGCTGGCTGGGATGAGGCCGGGTAAGCCCGGGACAACGAGGTATAGATATCATCCCGGAAGTTGTCACTGTCGATGTCCAGCTCACCCAGGATATCCTCCAGGTACTCGTTATCCTCGCGCCCATTCCAGACCTTGATATAACTGCCCTGCTTGTAGCCATGGTCCTGGCGGAAGATGTTGAGCACGTTCTTGCCCACGTATTTCTTGTATAACTCATCGAAATCCATCTGCAGGTGATGCATCAGGCCGGCGATGATGGAAAAATGAGCTTGCTGATCTTTCAGGGTCTCGACCGCCAGCAATTCGATGGTGGTTCGGATGTCATCGGTCTGGCGCGGGGCGTTGAACTCGTTGCCGATAGCCGTGGCAATTTCGCTCAGTGATTTGCCGGTTTCAAGTTGCATACTCAGGCAGAAATGGACGATATCGATGACCTCCAGCTTGACCTGGGCGAGGTCGGGTTGCTGATGTTTCCACCATTTCCAGCCGTAATGCTCGAGCATCTCCGATGCTTCCACCCACACCGCGCGGTACCACTCGAATCCCTGGCTATTCCAGTCCTCGTGCACCCAGCGGTTCATCTCGTTCTGCAGGGTCAACATGGTTTCCAGCTTGGTTTGGATATTTGTCATGGTGTGGTCGCGGTTGATCGAAAAAAGCGGATGATAACGCGATCAGAAGTGATAAGACAGTTTGATCAGAAGCGAACTGGTGGTAAGTTATCGAAAAACCCTGATGAATTTAAGGGAAGGGGGAGCGGTAGATGATGACACAGACCCACGAAAACGGGTTGCGCCGGACCATCGATGGCGTGGATAGGGTATTTTACGATGGCTACTGGATCAAGTTTTACCAGCCGCCGGAAGACAACCTGGCGGATAAGAAACGGCTGATCCAGTCACTGACTCGACGCCTGTTCAACCACATGGAGCATGGCATCAATATTCCCGGGCGCATGGTCGACGATATCCGTGCCGCCTACGAGGCCGAGCAGGACCCGGCTAAGAAACGGGTCAAGGGAGCGATGCTGGCCGGCGCCTTGTTCAACCGGGCAGCCGATATCTTCAACCAGCTGGTGGAAATGGAAGCCAGCGGGATCAAGATCGAATCCGGCAATGAATTGCGCCGGATCTGTGGTGAATGCCTGCAGGAGGCGCTGGAATACGGCAAGATGGTCAAACACCGCAATGGTGATGAAGGTATCGATGAGCTATGGGGTGAGCCCTTCAAGGCATTCATCATGCCGATTAAGGACTTCTACGACAGCCGATACATCAAGATCGCGCTGACCATGCGTAATATCGATCAAGTCGCGGGGTATATGGCCGACTGTCTGGCCCAGGAAGATGAATTCAAGTCGATGCAACCCCTGATCCTGGATTACGCGGCCAAGGCCCGGCGTAAATGCGAGACCCTGCGTACCGATGATGATTTGTTCGAGGTCTGGTCGGATTTTGTCGTTGCCGGCGAGGCCATCCTGCAATGTGCTCCGGCGCAACAGGCCAAAAAACATATCAACCTGAAAGCCATGATGCGCTGCCAGTTGCTAGAGAAAGGGGTCAGACTGATCAGCAATATCACCCGCGCCCGCACCGCGATGCCCAAAAGCAGCGAGAGTTATCGCATGGCCTGTGAACTGCTCAAGACCAGTATGGAAGACTAGGAGGGCTGGGACTGGTTCAGTGGTAAGCCTGTTTTCTGCCATTGTTTGATCCCGCCCTTGACCACATAAACCAGGGTAAAACCTTTCCTGGTCAATAGATGAGAGGCTTGCTTGGAGCGGCCGACCTTGCTGCAGATGATGGCGATGGGTTTGTCCAGGTGCGAGTCGATATCACTCAATCGCTGGGCTAATTGTTCCAGCGGAATATTGATCGAGCCATCGATATGTCCCAATTCACCCTGGTAATCATCGACGCTGCGTACATCCAGTAACATCAGGTTTGCGTTGTTTTTCAGTTCCTGCTCCAGGGCATCGATGCTAAGAGTCCGCCCCTTGCCGAAACGGGCCAGCATGATCGGTATTAATAGTGCCAGAGTAAATGCAGTGATAGCAATCAGGCTCAGCGCAGGCAGTTGATCACGGTTATAGAACGCCAGTCCGACCATGATTACCAGGATCATCAAAATGCTGATTTGCACGCCTTTATTGTTCATTCGGTTCATTCCAGTTACGACGATTAATGGTATAGCTGCTGATCCTGCCTTTGAACGGCAGCAGCAACATCCCGGGCAAACGGTCGACCTGTTTCGGATCGCGATAGTTATGGATGCCTATAACCATGTCAACATGTCCAGCCCGGGGTTGGTCCCGATAGGTGCCAAGCAAACGGTCCCACCACGGCAGGTTGAAGCCGAAGTTGCTATTGGCCTCGTCATCCTCGACCGAGTGGTGGACCCGATGCATATCCGGGGTGACCACGAACCAGCGCAGGACGCGGTCGATACCCGGCGGGAGACGAACATTAGCATGGTTGAACATCGCTGTCGCGCTGAGTAATACCTCGAAGATAACCACCGCCAGGGCCGGTGCTCCCAGCAGGACGATGCTGGCGAATTTGATCAGCATCGACAGGATGATTTCCAGTGGATGAAAACGCGTACCGGTGGTCACATCGTAGTCCAGGTCTGCATGGTGGACCCGGTGCAGTCGCCACAGCACGGGTATCGAGTGGACCATGACATGTTGCAGATAGATAACGAAATCCATCAGGATCACGCTGAGGATCACCGCTGGCAGTAACGGTACCTGGTAATAGTGCATCAATCCCCAGCCCTGTTGTGCGCCGAGCAGTGCAACGCCGACCGCGGCGGCAGGTAATAACAGCCGTACCAGCAGGGTGTTCAATAACACGATGCCGAGGTTATTGGCCCAGCGCGAGGCCTTGGCGACAGTGAGAGTGCGGCGAGGCGCCAAAATTTCCCACAGAGCCATAAGCGCAAAAACTGCCACGAAAAAGAACAAGCGTACAATCTCTTCGTTTTCAACTGCCCAATCAAACGTATCCATCTCGGCCCGGTATCCGGTAAAGTCTGGTTTGTGATAATATGAACGATTATCTTATATTCAATAGATCCCTTGAATAATTGAATGATAGCAGGGAAAAGATGTCAACCGGTAATTTCAAGCACGACATATTCAACCAGTTTGCCCGAGTAGCCAAGGCCATGAGCAATGGCTACCGGCTGGAAATACTGGAATTCCTGGCTCAGGGTGAGCGCAGCGTGGACGCCCTGGCCCAGGTTGCGGGTCTCAGCGTGGCCAATACCTCGCAGCATCTACAGCAACTCAGGCAGGCGGGCCTGGTGATCAATCGCAAGCAGGGTCACAAGGTGTTTTACCGGTTAAGCGGGGAAGATGTGCCGGCGCTGCTGGCGTCGATGCGTGAGGTCGCCGAACGCCATCTGGCCGAGGTCGACCGCCTGGTCAATGATTACCTCAGGGTCAAGGATGATCTGGAAGCCATTCCGGCGCATCAGCTACTGGAGATGGCCAGGGATGACCTGGTCACGGTACTGGATGTGAGGCCGCCGGAGGAATACGCCGCGGGACACTTGCCGGGCGCGATCAATATTCCCCTGGGCGAACTGGAGCAACACCTGGGCAATCTGCAAACCTCGAAGGATGTGGTCGCCTATTGCCGGGGACCGCATTGTGTGCTCGCGTTCGACGCGGTGGCCAGGCTCAGGGAACAGGGAATCAATGCCAGGCGGCTGGACGGCGGTTTGCCCGAGTGGAAACTGGAAGGCCTGCCGATCGAAATCTAGCAGGCTTATTCTTCGACCCTATGCATCAACTCGCCGGCCTGGTTGAGCACTTCAACCCCGACCGGAAAGCCCTGGCGCAGGCTCTGGGTCACCACGCAAAAATCCTCGAACAAGTCCATGCAGCGCTCGCGTCGCTTCGAATCCAGTAACTCGTCATTGGCTGTGATCCGGACATCGATCCGGCCTATGCGCATGCGGTTCTTTTCATTGCGCACTATGGTGCAGGTGGCCTCGGTGTGGATACTTTTGGCTGGAGCATCCTGCTTGGCCAGGCAGAACATCAGGCTTGCACTCAGGCAGTTCGCAGCGGCGGCCGCCACCAGGCGTGAGGCATTGGGACCACGATCGGTTCCCAGCGGTTCCGGTTCATCCAGTAACAGCTCATCGGCCTGCTCGATATCGAACTTGACGCGAAAGGCATAGCCTTCTTCCTGCTGTAGATGAATGGTAAATTTGCCTGCTTCGGCCATGCTGCTAACTCCTAAAATCGATTTTAACTATATTGTTATTTTGCAGGATTCCGCACGATCAATAAACCTGTGACTGATGGCGGAGCGGATATATCACGCTGGCTCAAATGGGCCGGAACAGCACTGCCGGGCAGGTCGATGCTGCAACCCAAGCACGAGCTATGTTCAGGCTTTACGCTTACGGAATGTGCCCTGCTGGGAAGCCAGCTTTCAGCAGGATGTGATCCGGGCTGTAGCTGATACTTCGCCTGACAGAGACCGATGAATCACCCTCATACCGCTAAAAATGCTGATCTAGGTCAATTTATCGGAAACATCCAGGCATTATTGTTATTCCACAAAAATAATCTGGTTTAACTAAATGTCTGATAACAAAGGGTGGTTTAAACGCCAGTGGGAACGTATTAGCGCCTTGCCAGCATTGGTCCTGCTGCTGGGAGGCGTATTCGCTGGTATCGTCTTTGTGGGTGGGTTCAATACCACCCTTGAATTTACCAACAGAATGGAATTCTGTCTCAGCTGCCATGAGATGGCGAACAAACCTTACACGGAATACACGGAGACGATCCATTTTAAAAATCCTTCCGGGGTCCAGGTGACCTGTGCCGATTGTCATGTGCCCAGGCCTTATGTTTACAAGGTTATCCGTAAAGTCCAGGCGACCAGAGAACTGTATTACAAGGCAACCGGCAAGATCTCCACCGATGAGAAATTCGAGCAACACCGCTGGGACCTGGCTAACCGGGTCTGGGATTCGATGCGGGCATCGGATTCACGCGAATGCCGCAACTGCCACAATTACGAGGTCATGGACCTGAGTGAGCAGGACCGTAGCGCCCGCAAGCGACACAGCCGGGCCTTGGACGAGGGCAAAACCTGTATCGAATGCCATAAAGGTATAGCCCACGAATTACCTGACGAACCGGAAGAACTGGATGTCGCAAGTGAATAAGCCAGCGCCATACATGTGGTTATTCAGGTTACCGTTGATCCTGATCGCGTTGCTGGCCTATGCATCGATCGTGGTGGCCGAGGATGCGGCGGAACTGGATCGCAAGCTACGCATGGCTGCAGCCATCGATGACGAAGAAGCCATTGTTCGCTTACTCAATGAGGGTGCCAATGTCGATGCGGCCAACAATTTTGGCAAAACCGCGCTGATGAATGCAGTGGAAAATGGCAACATCCTGACCACGTCGATCCTGTTATCGCGTGGCGCCGACGTCAACAAGGAGACTATTGGCGGGCTTACCGCGCTGACCTTCGCGGCTGAAAACGGCCAGGTGGAACTCACCGCCCTGTTGCTGGAACGTGGTGCCAACCTGGAGGCGCGGACACGCTCGGGGCTGAATGCCCTGCTGCTGGCTGCACAATACGACCAGACAGAAATGGTCGACCAGTTGTTGTTCAAAGGTGCCGACCCCAATGCGATCGATCGTAAAGGACGGACCGCGTTGATGATCGCAGCCCATCGCGGCTACCTGGATCCGGTCTCGTTACTGGTGTTCAACGGTGCCAACATCCGACGCCTGGACCGGGATGGCAAAACCGCGTTGATTCACGCCGCCGACAGTGGTCTCAACCCCAGGATCGCACGGCTGTTGATCCGCAAGGGGGCTCTTATAGAACAGCGCACACCGGACGGCGCCTCGGCCCTGATCTGGGCTGCCGCTGGCGGCCATGCCGACATGGTCAGGGAACTACTCGCCCACGGTGCTGAGATCAATGCCCAGGATAATAGCGGCCTGACCGCGTTGATGGAGGCGGTAAGCGCAGATTCCAGCGAGACCGTCAAGCTGCTGCTGGAGCATGGCGCGGACCCAGCGCTGAAGAATGATCAAGATATGACTGCAATGGCGATAGCGATCAGGGATGATAATCAAGAGCTACGGGCACTGCTGCCGGGCAACTAGCTTAACGTAAGCTGCCGCGGCGTTCCCTGGTCGGGTCAGGTCGCCAGCTGCGTATGAAGTTCGGAAAATCCGGATTGGTCCAGTCAGCGTCTGCGAGCTTTTCCGTGGGCGGCAGCAGGGTGGCCACGTAGGACAGCATGGCCTTTTCTTCCCGCGCGGTGTAGTTCTCTATTTGCTCTACCATTTCCTTGTTCGCATTCAAGCGCCGGCCATTGCGAATCCAGCGGTATTGGCGTTCCAGGTATTTATAGTGCTGGCCCTGGATCATCGGCACATGCTTTTTGACATCGCCTTCCCCATCCTCGCCATGGCAGTCCGCGCAATCACGCAGATAGATTTCCCTACCCAGTTCCAGATCACGACGACTGCCCTGACCATTGTACTCGGTCATTGGCAGGCTGGCGATATATGCGGAGACATCGGCGATCTCCTGCGCGCCGCCTAACGCCCGTACTGAGGTGAATGCGCGCATGATCGGGTTGTCCCGGTTTCCGGCGCGAAAATCGGCCATTTGCTTGATCGTCACCCCGGTCAGTTGGCCGGCAATTTGCGGATATGAACCGTTATCATCGCCCCAGCCCTCGGGACCGTGGCAGGTCACGCATAGCTTGTAGAGTTTGCGACCGTTATCGATATCCGGCGTCAGCGAAAGCGCTTTTTCAAACTCGTTTTGCATAGCGTCGGCCTTGTCCTCGCTCTGGGCAATGACAGCAGTGGTCGAAGACAGGCAGGCAAGCGAGAGCACCGCCAGCAGCGATCTGTAGTTAACCATAGGGGCTTACATCGGATATTTGTTCGCTGCCAGACGCTACAGGATATCCAGGAAATTTTCCAGCGCCCAGGTCAACTGGATACAGGTTCATCTGATACCCAGGGACAAATCCGGGCGCGGAAGCCAAAGACCTGCTGCAACAGGATCCTACCGCAATGCTATCGATATAATGTTATCCTGCAGGATTCCGGATTATGACTAAGCATCAGGCAGGCAATGGGGAGACCGATCAAGGGGCGGGGCGCAACCGGCAACCCGGCTAATCGTTACCAGGTGCACAGCCGGGAGGATTTCGATGACGGTTGGGGCAATCTGGATCAGCCGCTACCCGCGTTGGAAACCACGCTGACGGTGGATAAAAGTCGCACGGTAATCTCGTATAACGATTCACCGGATGTACCCTTCGATCGTGCCATCAATCCCTACCGTGGCTGTGAACATGGTTGTATCTATTGCTATGCCCGGCCCAGTCATGCCTGGCTGGGCCATAGCCCCGGCCTCGAGTTTGAAAGCAATCTTTATTACAAGCCGGATGTGGCCGACTGCCTGCGCCGCGAATTGGCTGCCCAGAAATACAGCTGTGGCCCAATCATGCTTGGCGCGATTACCGATGCTTACCAGCCGGTAGAGAGGGAACTGGGCCTGACCCGCCAGGTTATCGAGTTGCTGGCTGAATGCCGGCATCCGCTCAGCATCGTCACCAAGTCAGCATTGGTGGAACGCGATATCGATGTGTTGGCCGACATGGCCAGGCGGCAGCTGGCCGAGGTCTGTATCTCGATCACTACCTTAGATAAGGAGCTGGCGCGCAAGCTGGAGCCGCGAGCCGCAGCGCCGCATAGACGGTTACAGTCGATTGAACGTCTGGCCAGTGCCGGAATCCCGGTCAAGGTGCTGGTGTCGCCGCTGATCCCGGTGCTGACCGACCCCGAACTGGAGCAGATTCTCCAACAAGCACGCGATGCGGGTGCAACCGGAGCGAGGTCGACCCTGTTGCGATTGCCACTGGAGGTTGCGCCGCTGTTCAGTGACTGGCTGCAGGCACATGCGCCTGGCCAGGCACAGCGGGTATTGTCGCGGATTCGCGATACCCGCGGCGGCAAGCTCTACGACCCTGACTTCGCCCAGCGCATGAGTGGCAGCGGCCATTATGCCGAGCTGCTGGCGCAACGCTTCAAAAAAGCCACCAGAAGTCTGGGTTACCTGGAGCCAGAGAAATTAGATTGCAGTCAGTTCAATAAACCATCCGCGGATGGACGGCAGATGTCGTTGTTGTAGTTGAAGCTATAATCTGATGTGTGTCTACGAATTTATAATTCGAATCAAAATTTTCGAATTATAAAATGTGTGAGAAAGCATGCTTAGATTGAATGTAATCTTACTGTTGCTCGCAACACTGGTATTTATTAACGCTTGCAGCAGTTCTTCAGATGATACATATAGTGGTTTATCCACTCGTCCCGCAAACCCAGCCTGTGAAATACCTGACCCACCCGATGGCTCAACAGCAGTAACTCTGGAGCGTGTGTTTACCAGTTTGAGTTTTAATGCTCCTGTTTTGTTAAAACAATCACCTATCAATTCTGATCGATGGTACGTGGTAGAACAGGGCGGCATCATTCGCACGTTTTTAAGCGGTGATTTATCTGCCACTGTCTTTGCTGACCTTTCCGGCCAGGTTTTGAATGCTGGCGAGCAGGGATTACTAGGAATGGCGTTCCATCCGGAATTCGCTTCCAATCGTTACCTTTATGTTTACTATTCGGCAGATCCACCCAGGCGCTCGGTCATATCACGTTTTACTGCCAATGATGACCTGACTATAGATGGTGCAAGTGAACTCCTTATCATGGAGGTCGATCAGCCTTACGCAAATCACAACGGCGGAAATATTGAATTTGGTGCGGATGGATATTTGTATATCGGGTTGGGTGATGGCGGCAGCGGTGGTGACCCGCTGGATCATGCTCAAAATATAAACACGCTGCTGGGGTCGATGTTACGCATCGATGTCGATAATTCTGCTAACCCCGGAGTGCAGGAATATTCGAATCCAGCTGACAACCCCTATGTTGGAACCAGTGGCCTCGATGAAATCTATGCGATTGGCTTGCGCAACCCCTGGCGTTGGAGTTTTGACCGGGTAACCGGCAACCTGGTGCTCGGGGATGTTGGTCAGGGGGCCCTGGAAGAAGTAGACGTGGTGGTTAATGGCGGTAACTATGGTTGGCGCTGTTACGAGGGCACCGCGGCCTACAATACCAGCGGTTGCAGTGATAGTTACATCGCTCCGATCCATGAATACGGTCGCTCTGAAGGCCGATCAATCACCGGCGGTTTTGTATACCGTGGCAGCCTGATTCCATCACTGGTAGGTTCATATATATTCAGTGATTATTATCCTGGTCCCATCTGGGCTCTAAGTAATCCCTACTCAACACCTGTTGCTTCAGAGCTGATCAATAATAGTACCACGGCATCCAGCTATATCAGCTCGTTTGCTGAAGATGCAGACGGCGAGCTTTATGCTGTCAGCAGGGTCGACGGCTATATCTATCAGCTGGTAGCGGACACCACCGACCCGGTCACCAGTTTCCCAACCTTGTTATCGCAAACCGGTTGCGTGGATGCCAGTGATCCAACCCAAATGGCTCAGGGCTTGATACCCTACCAGATCAATGCGCCATTCTGGTCGGATGGTGCCGACAAGAGCCGCTACTTCGCGATCCCGGATGCTTCGACGATTAGCATCGAGGCGAACGGTGAATGGACATTTCCCAACAACAGCGTGACGGTAAAAAATTTCCGGCTAAACGATAAGCTGGTCGAAACCCGTTTGTTGGTCAAGCATCGCGATGGCAGCTGGGGCGGTTACAGTTATGAATGGAATGACTTGCAAACTGATGCCAGCTTGGTGTTGGATGGAAAAACCAAAGTTATCGACGGGCAGGCATATATTTACCCGAGCACTTCAGACTGTATGAGCTGTCATACGGCTATTGCAGGCTCTGTGCTTGGCCTTGAAAACCGGCAAATGAATCGTGATCATTTGTATCTATCCACGGGGAGAACGGCCAATCAGATGGTCACCTTGAATCATATCGGGATGTTCAGTTCGCAAGTAACGGACCAGGATTCGCTGCCGGTATTGACTGATCCCGCCGACCCGGATGCATCGATCGATAACAGAGCGCGGGCATATTTGTACACCAACTGCTCTCAATGTCACCGTTTTGGCGGTCCAACCAATGTCACCCTGGACTTCAATATCACGACGGCAGATGCTGATATGAATATCTGCGAGGCGACACCCAGTTATAACATTGCCGCTGCGAGTTACATACTTGCCCCGGGTGATGCCAGTGAATCTACCCTCTATCATCGACTCAACTGTCGTGAAGGTGTCGGTGGTTGTATGAGTGGGGACGAGATGCCACCATTGGGCAGTACCGTGGTCGATAGTGCAGGTGTAAGCCTGATCGAGACTTATATCAACAGTCTGATGACTTGCCCTAACTGATGCTTCAAACATTCCAGATCAACAGTTCATGGATAGGCAACAAATAACGCTGAGGAAAGCGCTTCCGAAATACCAGGAAGGCCTGTATTTCGCGCGCTACCTGGACATGGCGGCGGAAGGCTTTTTCCATATGTTGCTGGGTAGAAACAGCGCAGACATATTGGCCAGGGTTTACCTGCAACCCGATCATGACCTGTCATATCAGCATGTTATCTTCGCCGAGCTGGATGGCAGGATCGTCGGCATGTATACGGGTTACTCTGGCGAGCAGCATCGACATGCTGACCCTAAGGTGTTAGGTAATGAGGCGGGCTACTGGAATCTGCGGTTCTGGATCGTATCCCTGCTGTTTGCGCCGATGCTGAGGATTATCGATACCGTCGATGATGGGGATTTCTACCTGCAGGCGATTGCGGTCGACTCCAATCTGCAGGGCAAAGGCATCGGTTCCAGCTTGTTGGATGGTGTGGCAGAGCGGGCGATCGATAGCGGTGCCAGCAGGCTGGCGCTGGATGTATCAGCCGCCAATGACCAGGCTCGCCAATTATACGAGCGACGAGGGTTTTCCATTGAATCTACCTGGCCGAAACGATTCCACATTTCAGGTTTCAAATTTCACCGCATGATCAAGGTCCTCGCCTAGAACATCTCCTCAACAATGCTTATAGCTTTTGTCTGGCTGGCAAGACGATGAATGGTATGACCTACCTGATGGGGGTCACGACCCATAAACTATACTTATAATGAGCTTATTAGATCAGGTCACTATGATAGATGAATATCGTTCGCTATCTCGTAATCATCCTGGTTGCGTTATCCCCGCCCATACTCCTGCTTACCTATAACAAGAGTGGAGTTGAGCAGGCCGAGAACAAACCGCAACCACCCAGGCAGGCGAAAAACAGCACGTCCGATCAACACCAGAAACAGGTCGAGGAAGGGCTCAAGGCCTTCCAGAAGTTCTACCAGGAGGAGCTTGCGGCATACCAACAGGATGTCATCGGCCGCTGGGGTGAATTCAAGGAGTCATCTCCTTCGCAATGGGTAAGTTATGAACAACCGGGTAACGTACGTCGCTCGGTCGACTATCAAACCGGCAAGGTAGAGGTGGAGATGCTGGTGGACAAGGGCACTGCTATCGACCAGGTCAAAACCAGTCTTGATATGTCGGTATTCCGCCTGATGAATGCGACCGAGCGGGATGCCTACGACGCCGATGTGGTCGCTGGCCGGGTCGAGCAACGGCTGGCCAGGTTTGAGCAGGTGCTGGAAAAAGGTGAACTGAGTGATGACCGTCTGTTTTCGATGAATGATCTGCTGTCGTTGCAGATGAATCACGATGGTTATCTCAAGGTCAGATCGCGGGCGAAGAACGTGGCGACCACGGACGTCAGGCCGGCCAATAAAGCGGGCAAGGATATCGTCAGGGTATCGTTCAGGATCCCGCATTCGATTCACGAGAAAGCCGCAAAATATGCCGCCGCCGTGATCTCCGCGGCAGAAAAAGAGAAGATCAACGATGAACTGATCTATGCCATCATGGAAACCGAGAGCAGTTTCAATCCGATGGCCAAATCGCATATCCCTGCCTACGGATTGATGCAGATCGTGCCCAGGACGGCGGGCAAGGATGCGACCAATTATCTGTTCGGCAAGGCGAAAATCCTCGCCCCCTCCTACCTGTATAAACCGGAAAACAACATCAAGATCGGTGCCGCCTATCTGCACGTCCTGCATTACAAATACATGCGCAAGGTCAAGGACATGGAGAGCCGGATGTACTGCGCGATTGCCGCTTATAACACCGGTGCCACCAACGTCGCCAGGGCGTTTATCAACCAGGCCAGTTTCAACAAGGCAGTGCCCGAAATCAACAAGCTATCATCCGCCGAGGTTTACCAGAAATTGAAGAAATACCTGCCGCGCCAGGAAACCCGTAACTATATCGAAAAGGTTGCCAAACGCATGCAGAAGTATCTTTAACTCAGGCTGCCGCGCGACAATTCTCGGCCAGGGGTACGAAGAAGGCCGCGGCAAATTCCACTGCCAATGGCAGATCGAAAATCTCCCGCGTCTCAGGCGACTCGGCGAGCCATTGGCTGGCGGTCTCCTCGTCTTTCAGAAACATCATTTCCAGGCAAAGGGATTCGGCGCAAACCAGATCGTCGGCCGCCGCGCCCCAGTTGATGCCGAACCAGGCAGCAAGGGTACCGCCGGTAAAAGCCGTGCCGTTCTGCTCGATATGAATTGGGTCAGCGGTCACCCGGCATGCGGAATCGATAACGGTCGGGGTGTTGAACATCGGGCTGACCGACAGGGCATCCAGTGCACACATGCAATGCGCGGTCACACCGTTGATATGCACCTTGTGTTCACGCACCTCGGAGGTGAACGGATAGGCGCCGGTCGGGTTACCGTCTGCGTCGAGCACAATCAATTTACTGGCGACGATATTGTTCAGGGATTGGTCCGCATCAGCGACAATGCCGCTTACCTCTTCCCGACTCAGGGTTTGACCCTGTTGTACGTAGCTGTTGAGCAGCTTGCAGTAGAGGCCGGCATCTTCATTGCTTAGTGATTGCAGGCCAGACAGCAATGGCAAAATCGAGTCCAGTCGTTGCAGTGCGGTGTTAACTTTGTTGTGCATGATGACCTCGTGAAAGTATGGTTCGAGAAATCTTACTTAATACGGCAAAGATAAGGCAGAGAGGGATTCCGTAAAAGGACTTGGGTCATGTTCATGTTCCGGGCTTTGCACTAATTGCGATCCTGGTTAATCGTGGTTAACATCTCTGCATACCAATTCCCGACCTCAGGGTTATAAACGCATCATGGTGAAGCCCACCCGGGTCGCAATCGCGGCCGACTCCCCGGACACCATACTGGCCGGCTCGATGCTCGCAGAGCAGGGCGGCAATGTGGTGGACATTGCGGTGGCAACGGCGCTGGCGGCGGCCCATACCGAGATCCTGATGTGCTCTTTGGGGGGCTCGGCGTTCATCAACCTCAAATTGCCCGGGCAGGACGCGGAGATCATTGACGGCGGTGATGCGATGCCGAACTCAGCGGTGGGTTTGCGCGCCGAGGATGCATCCTGGCGTCAGGCCAGGATTCCCTATGGGGATGGCATCACGGTCAATGTAGGGCATGGCTCTGTCGCGATACCCGGTATGTTGAGCGCATTGGAAACCGCCTGGCAACGTCACGGGTCTTTGCCCTGGCGTGAAATCGTCGCCCCGGCCATTCATTTTGCCCGCGAGGGTGCCACCGTCAATCAAACCCTGGCCGCCTGGCTGGACCTCACGGGCGAGATCGTGTTCTCGGCACAACCGCACAGTCGTGATTGTTTTTTCCCGGGCGGGAACATGCTGCGGGCCGGGGATTGTTTCACCGTGCCTGATTACCTGGCTAGCCTGGAACTCATCGCCGAGGAGGGTGCGCGTGCATTCTATGCCGGTGACATCAGCATGTTGATCGCGCGCGAAGTCAGGGACAACGGCGGGCACGTCAGCCGGGACGACCTTGCCGGCTATACAGCCAGCGTGCGCAAGCCGATTTTGCTGGATTCGGCAGGCTACAGCCTGGCTTTGAATCCACCGCCAAGTATTGGCGGCGCCATGCTGGGTTCGATGCTTAGCCTGTATCAGGCCGAGTTGCCAGGCAATGCCAGCGAGGCGGAGAAGGTCCTGCTCAAGAGCCGGATCCAGCGCATGTTGTTTTCCCTGCGCCACGATGAATCTGCCGCCGGCTGGTCAGCGGATAGCGTCAGTAAATTACTCGAGGTGGACTGGTTGCGACAATACCTGCACAAGCTGTTTTCACCGACGACGAATCATATGAGTTTCGCCACGGCCGACGGCGCGGTGGTATCCATTACCATGAGCATGGGTTATGGTGCCGGAGTCACGATACCCGGCACCGGGATCACCTGTAATAACACCCTGGGCGAGCCGGAACTCAATCCACAGGGCTTCTTCCAGATTCCAGCGGGCGGAAAATTCGTCTCCAACATGAGCCCGGTCACCGCCTGCAACTGTGCCGGCAGCAGCATCGCCATGGGTTCACCCGGGGCCAGCCGCATTGCTACCTGTTTATTCCAGGGCTGGATCAATTTCGCGTTCGAGGATATGAATGCCAAACAGGCTACCCGGGCGCCGCGCTTTCATGTGGAAAATATCGACGATGTGTTCACCCTGCAGCACGAGCCGGGCATCGATACCAGCCTCGCTACCGAATTATTCAGGCTACGGCCCTTCACAGAGCCTGACATGTATTTCGGTGCGCTCAACATTGCCGGTCGTGACGCGTCGGGCGAGTTATTCGTGTCCGCGGATAGCCGACGGCATGGCGCCGAATTGCTCCGGTAAGCCGATAGCGACCGCATGTTGCGGACTACTGGCTGCGGTTCTTCAGCTTTCTGATGGCAAACGGTGCGACCAGGCTAAACAGGGTAATGAGCCAGAGCCCAATGGTGATGGGTGAATCATAGAAGGTGGAAAATTCACCGTAGCTATAGGTCAAGGCCCGTCTGAAATTGACCTCGATAAGACCGCCGAGCACCAGCCCCAGAATTAATGGTGCCAGCGGAAAATCCGTTTTACGCATGATGAATCCGATAACCCCGAAAATCAGCATCAGCAGCAGGTCGAATTCACTGCCGTTAAGCACATAAACACCAACGATGCTGAGAATGGCGATCAGCGGCATCAGAATCCAGCGTGGCACCAGCAGTATTTTGGCGAGTAGTTTCACCAGCGGAAGATTGAGCACAATCAGCACCATGTTGCCGATGAACATCGATGCTGCAACACCCCAGAACATATCCGGTTGGTCGGTCAGCATGGTGGGGCCGGGGGTGACGCCAAGGGTAATCAAGGCGGCGAGCATGACCGCGGTGGTTTCACTGCCGGGCACACCCAATACCAGCAGCGGGATGAATGAGCCGACCGCGGATGAGTTGTTGGCTGATTCGGGTGCGGCAACGCCTCGTAAATCACCTTTACCAAAATTACCTTTGTCGCCAGCCATTTTCTTTTCCGTGTTATAGGCCAGGAAGCTGGCAATGGTGGCGCCGGCACCTGGCAGCACACCGACCAGAAAACCGGTCACGCAACTGCGCAGGATGCCGGCCACGGAGTCTTTCAGTTCTTTTAGCGATAGCAGCACGCTTTTGAGTGGGGCCACCTTCTGCACTGCACCTGAAGACATATCCGACAGGAACAAAAACACCTCACTGATCGCAAACACACCGATCACGACCACGATAAAGTCGATGCCGTCACCCAGTTCCTCGACCCCGAAGGTAAAGCGACGCATACCGCCAAAACTCAATTCATCGATGCCCACCGTGGCGATCGCCAGGCCGAGAATGGCGGAGAATACCGCTTTGATGAAGCTGCCGTGGGAGAAGCTGGTTAGCGCGGTGAACGCGCAAACCATCAGCACAAAATACTCGGCAGGCCCGAAATCTATCGCCAGCTTGGACAGCAGAGGGGCGAACAATACCAGTAGGAAAATGGACAGAACGCCACCGGAAAAAGAGGCCACCGCGCTCATCGCCAGTGCCGACCCGGCTCTACCCTGCTTGGCCAGGGGATTGCCATCGATACAGGTCACCGCGGCGGAAGATGTGCCGGGTACGTTGAGCAGAATACTCGAAATGGAATTGCCGTATTGAGAACCGTAAAAAATTCCGGCAAAGAAAATCAATGCCGAGGCCGGTGTCAGTTCAAATTGCAGCACGATGGGAAACAGAATCGCGATGGCATTGATTGGCCCGATCCCTGGCAGCATGCCGATGATCGTGCCGAGAAAAACCCCGATGAACACCAGGAATACATTCAGGCCACTCAACGCGACGGAGAATCCGTGCAGTAACATGTCAAACATGGCTGCTTACTCTTGTCGTTAAATTATTGAGCATCTGCGCGTCACGTCCGCTTGCTATTGAATCAGAGTGTTCAACAGGCCGGCCGGCAGGTTGAGTCCCAGCAGGCGGTCGAACACAACGTAAAAACCAATCGTGCTGGCAATCGACACCGGTGCTATCCATTTTTGTTTGGCCTCAAACACCCACATACAGATGGCCATCAGAATGCTGGCGGAAATGATGAAACCCAGCTGCTGCAACACGAAGCCGTAAATCAATATCGCGGTAGCCGTTAGAGCGATTTTTTGCAGGTTTCTGGCATTGGGCCAGGTTGTCGAATGATCGGATGGAAAAATAAATAACGCAATGGATGACAGGATCAATAACACGGAAAGTACGAATGGATAGAATTTCTCATTCACCGGGTCAAAGTCAGCATCCAGCGACAGTGCCGATATGCAAAACGCAATGCTCAGGATGAGCATAACGATGGCGTATTTTCTGTCGCTGACCAGCTTCAAGTTATCATCCCGGGTTGAACTGGAGGACTGGCAGGACGGCTGTCCTGCCAGTTTCAGTCTGCACAAGCGTTACTTGGTGACGCCCAGCTCTTTGGAGATTGCGGCGACGTTTGCGATCTGGTTTCTGACAAAACCGTCGAAGTCAGAACCAAACGAGGTGAATTCGGCCAGACCGTTTTTCTCCCTGAGATCAGACCACTCGGGCGACATGGCGACGCTCTTAACCGCGGATACCCAGTTATTGTAAGACGCGTCGGAAATACCGGCTGGTGCATAGAATGCACGCCAGTTACCACCAACCACGTCATAACCCTGTTCCTTGGCGGTTTTAGCATCACCCAGGGCGGGGATACGCTTGTCGGAAAGTACCGCTAATACCCGGACTTTTCCAGCCTTCAACTGACCGATGACCTCGGACGAGTCGCCGGTAAAGGCCGCGGCACGACCGGAGATGACCTCGAGCATGGCTTTGCCACCATTATCGAATGGAATGTAATTGATGCTTCTGAGATTCTTGATGCCGGCTTCCTTAGCGATCAACAGGGCCTTGATATGATCCCAGCCGCCTACCGAACTGCCACCGACGATCGCGGCTCTGCGTGGATTGGATTTAAACTGATTGACCAGATCATCCAGTGTCTTATAGGCGGAGTCCTTGGCTACTACGATGACACCGTAGTCCATACCCAGTGCCCCAACCCAGCGCACATCATCCGCTTCGTAATCACCATAGACTTTCTGGGCCAGACGGGTCGCGGTCGCTGCACTGGCCGCAACAATCAGCTTCTCATCGGTATTGCGGGTAGTCACCACATGGGAAAATGCCTTGCCGCCCCCTGAACCGGACATATTGACGACCTTCATTGAACCATCGATCAGATTCAATTTCTGCATCATCTGGGCAGCAGGAACACGACAGGTAAAATCCCACCCACCACCTGCACCGGCTGGAGCCAGGCATTCAGTGCCGGACAATTTGGCTGCGATGGCGGGATTGAAAGACGCGACCCCCAGGGACAGGGCGCATAAAGACGATATAACGATTTTTCTCATGATTCATCCTCTCTTTGGGTTTTTTATAGTTATCGACTACCCGGGGTAATCGACGTTTGTGTGGTAATCCTATACCCATTTGTTGGGGATAGGAAGCAAACACAAGAAATATGCTTGTTATCGGCTAACTACAGGGTGTCTGGAAATCACTCGATGGCTGGTGATTATTGTAAATTGATGGTTTAACCAATTACTCTGATATATTAGGGGCCAATAGCTTAGTTATATTCATCCCCTGCAATGAATGAATAAAAAGGCATGCTCAAATACATCTCGGAATCCATACTGAAACTGGCCGGCTGGCAACTGGATGTGGTCCAGCCCCAGGAAAAGAAATACGTCATGATAGGTGCCCCGCATACCACCAACTGGGATTTTCCGCTGGCGCTGCTGACCTTCTGGACCCTGAGGCAAAAGATTCATTGGGTCGGCAAAAAAGAGATGTTCTGGGGGCCGTTACACACTCTGTTCACCTTCCTCGGCGGGATACCGGTTGATCGCAGCAAATCAACCGGATTTATTGAGCAGATAGCTGACAGGTTCGACCAGGCCGAAGCAATGGTACTGGCTATCTCTCCCGAAGGTACCCGCGCCCGAACCGACCATTGGAAAAGCGGCTTTTATCATATTGCAGTTTCGGCAAAGGTGCCGATCTGCCTGGCTTATGTTGATTTCAGCAGGAAAACCCTGGGGTTCTCCCGGGTCATCTATCCCACCGGTAATATCGACGAGGACATGGAAATCATTGCTGATTTCTACCAGGATATCCAGGGCAAACGACCGCAGAATCAGGGGCCGGTCCGCCTCCGCCAGTAATCGTCAAAATCTGCTCTACCTCTCAGCTTACGCGAGGACCGCATTCTGACCTTGAGCCTCGCTGCTCAGCCAGCTGCTGGCTGTTCCAATCCAGCCCGGCTCAACCGCATGGGATCGGTTTTAGGCCGCCTCGAGCTCAATCATGCGGATGGGATACCGAGGACAGATCCCACACCCTGGGCGAGTGGAATAACCGGAAGATCAGCTGTTCACGCTCCAGTTCCATCACCCGCGGCAGGTGATCGCCAAACCTTGTGAACAGTTCTTCCTGGTCATTGGCCTCCTGCCGTGCCACCTCGCGGTCGATATTGACGATCGCGTAGTAGTCCTCTTTCGAGAACTCCAGGCCCTCGAGATTCAGCTCATCGTAGGTCGGCACCCAGCCCAGCGGGCTCTCAACGCCATGCGCGTTGCCGACAACCCGGTCGATAATCCACTTCAGCACGCGCATGTTCTCACCAAAACCGGGCCAGATAAAACGGCCATGTTCGTCACGGCGAAACCAGTTGACCCGGAAAATGGGCGGTGGGGTCGAGACATGCTGGCGGCCGATATGCAGCCAGTGTTTCCAGTACTCGGCCATGTTGTAACCACAGAACGGCAGCATGGCCATCGGGTCGCGGCGCATCGCGGCCTGGCCAATCGCCGCGGCGGTGGCCTCGGAACCCATACTGGCGGCCATGTAAACTCCGTGTTCCCAGTTGAAGCTCTGGAACACCAGCGGGAAGTGGCGGCTGACCCGGCCACCAAACAGGAACGCACTGATCGGAACCCCGTTCGGGTCTTCCCAGTTCGGATCGATCGCCGGGCACTGCTCGGCCGGGGCGGTGAACCGGGAGTTGGGATGGGCCGCCGGCACCCCGCTGCCGGGATACCAGTCATTGCCTTTCCAGTCGATCAGGTGTTCGGGCGGTTCCTCGGTCAGGCCTTCCCACCAGACATCGCCATCGTCGGTTAGCGCACAGTTGGTGAAAATACAGTTTTCTTTTAGCGAGTCCAGGGCGTTGGGATTGGATTCGGCATTGGTGCCCGGGGCCACCCCGAAGAACCCGGATTCCGGGTTGATCGCATAGAATTTGCCGTCTTTTGCATTGGGTTTGATCCAGGCAATATCGTCACCGATGGTGGTGATCTTCCAGCCGCTGAGAGACTTGGGCGGGATCATCATCGCGAAATTGGTCTTGCCGCAGGCGCTGGGAAAGGCGGCACAGACATAGGATTTCTTGCCCTCCGGCGATTCCGCGCCGAGGATTAGCATGTGCTCGGCCAGCCAGCCCTCATCCCGGGCCATCACCGAGGCGATCCGCAGGGCCAGGCATTTCTTGCCCAGCAGCGCGTTGCCGCCGTAGCCGCTGCCGTACGACCAGATTTCGCGGGTCTCGGGGAAATGGGCGATGTACTTGTTGTCGATATTACCCTCGCAGGGCCAGGTCTCGTCCTGTTCGCCCGGTTGCAGCGGTGCGCCCACCGAGTGCAGACAGGGAACGAACTCGCCAAAGGTCCCCAGTGCATTGAGGGCCGCCTGACCCATGCGGGTCATGATGCGCTGATTGACCACCACGTAAGGCGAATCGGTGATTTCGACCCCGATATGGGCAATTGGCGAGCCCAGCGGGCCCATGCTGAAGGGGATGACATACATGGTGCGACCGTGCATACAGCCCTCGAAGGCCTCGACCAGTTTCTTTTTCATTTCACGCGGGGCCATCCAGTTGTTGGTAGGTCCGGCGTCTTCCTCGCGCTGGGAGCAGATAAAGGTTCTTTCCTCGACCCGGGCCACGTCACTGGGATGCGAGCGGGCAAGGAATGAGTTCGGGCGTTTGTCGGGATTGAGCCGGATGAACACCCCGGATTCCACCATTTCATCACATAGGCGGTCATACTCTTCCTGGGAGCCGTCGCACCAATAAATGCGATCCGGTTGGCAGAGCTTGATCATGTCGTCCACCCAGCTCAAAAGGCGTTTGTTGTCAGTGCGCGTGGCTCCGTCGTGTTTTGTGGTCATGGCAGTGCACCTCGATCTATCGTGATTGGATTTGTACGCTCAGCCGCGGCTGATGGTCAAAAGTTGAGCTCAAACTATATCAATGAACTGGAAATCATCACTAATCAGGGGCGGCGAAGGTCACCTGACATGACTATTGTGCACATTCATAGGCCATAAGCTGATTAAATTCGCACCAAGCAGGTGCGGAAAGAGGTGAAAGACAGGAGGATGGTTTGCGCTTGAACAAAGCGTCTAACCGCCCGTGCCGCTGACCACAGCAGGATTAAACCTGGCACGGTTCCGGGCAATCAGCGATGCGCCAGGTATGCTTCGATGACCCTGACAATCTCCGCATTTTTAACTGGATCAAGTGCTTCCTGCTGCGGATTGGCAAACCGGCCGGCGTCATTGTCGAAATAGCGCCCGGAAGCCGAGGCGAATTCGTCGTTAAGGGCGGCACGCACCAGCAGGTCGGAGCCGATATGGACATCATGACCGGCGAAACCAAAGCCCTCCTTGACCATCTTGGTCGCCAGCAACGAGCCCGGATTGATAGCGACGACGGTGGGACCTGCGTCCCCGAGTTTCTCAGCCATGGCGAAAGACCACATCGTGATCGCCAGCTTGCTCTGGGAATACGCCGCCATGTCGTCCATCGACATGAACTTCACCATCGCCTCCGGGTTGACCGGAGCCTGTGCCGCCGAGGACAGGTTGATGATGCGGCCGGAGCTGTCGATGATCGGCAATAACAGCTGGGTCAGCAAATAGGGCGCAATGGTATTGACCGCGAAGCGCACATCGAGCCCGTCCCTGGTCTTTGCATCGGCAACCTTGAGTACCCCGGCATTATTGATCAGCACATCGAGCTTATCGTGTTGATTGATGACTGACTGGGCCAGGGTTCGCACCGCCTGCAGATCCGACAGGTCGGCGAGATAACTTTCAACCTTGCCGGCACCGGGTAAACCGGTGAGCATGTCTGCCACCTGGTCGAGCTTGTTCTGGTTGCGACCGTGCAGCAAAACATGATGCCCATCCGCGACCAGCGATTTGGCGGTTGCCAGGCCGATGCCATCGGTGGAGCCGGTGATTAAAATGGTTTTCGGCATTGATTTAACTCTCTGTTCTTGGAAATTCCGCCAGCAGCTCTCCGGCGATCAGGCGCATGGTCTGTTCAGTATCCATCTGGTTCAGGCGCAGGTTGATGGCGACGTGGTTGATACCGATCTTCTGCAGCGATTGCAGATAAGCCCGCAGATGATTGATACCCGAGCGGAAGCCGAGATGAATCGGTGACGGCGGAGCATCCGGATTATCTACCAGGTCGATATACAGTGATTGCATCGCCGGCTTGTCAGGTAATCCTGCGGCTTCAATGCGTGATCGCCATTCTCCAATAATCCTGGCCTGTACCGCGGCATTGCGTGGATAAGTCATCCAACCCTCACCATTGTTTGCCAGCCAATCCGGATCCTGCTGGCTGGCACCCGTGATCAATAACGGCAACTTGCCGGATGTCGGTTTAGGCAACATATCCATGCCACCACCGGGGCTGCCGTAAGCATTTTCAAAACAAGCTGCATCAGCCCACATACGCCGGATGTACTCAAAGCTTTCGCGGAAGCGTTGACCGCGATACTCAAAGCCGAGATTCAGGGCCGGGTATTCATCGGGCCGGTCACCAGAAGCGACACCCAGAATCAGGCGTCCGCCCGATAACACATCTGCGCTGGCAGCTGCCTTGGCCACATGGGCTGGATGCCTCAGGGGCAGCACGATACTGGCTGTACCCAATGCTATATCCCGGGTCTGTCCTGCGAGCAAACCCAGGTAGACGAAGGGATCATAGATCTGCCCGACATCGCCAAAGGAGGGGACATTGAACGGAATATCCCGGAGCCAGACTGCGCGAAACCCCAGTGCCTCGGCCAATTGAACACGCTCGATGTGACGCGACATGGAGGGTACCGGACCATGCGGATAACTCTCGATCGGTACAACCAGACCCAGACTTAGTCGGTTCGGTTGGAATACCGAGTTATACCCACGGTTGATCGATTCGAAACCCCGGTTAGCATTCGGGACATCGGAGTGATTGCTACTGCTTTGCACAAGGGTTTCCATTAGCTGGGCTGGCTTGTTCATTGTAATTAAATTCCGCTGGTATGAAATCAAAGTGCCATCCTAGCTATTGTTTTAACCAATATAAACGGCATAATAATAGAATCTTTATCCAATAAAATTAGCAAATATGCTGTTACAAGATCTCCAGGTCGTGCTCAAGGTGGCCGAGTTACGCAGCATTACCGCGGCAGCGACTTCCCTCGATATGCGAACCTCAACGGCAAGTGCTGCGTTGAAGCGTGTGGAAGCTGCCCTTGGAGTTGAGTTGTTCATCCGCACCACCCGGCAGTTGCGGTTGTCCACGGCAGGTGAACGCTATATTCCGCAGTGTGAACAGGCCATGCTGATGTTGGATCAGGCCCGGCAAAATATCCGCCAGGACCAGGATATGGTGGATGGCGAGTTACGTATTGCCGTGTCATCCGACCTGGGTCGCAACCTGTTAATCCCCTGGCTGGATGAATTTGTCGAGACTTATCCCGGGGTCAGTCTGAAGTTGAACGTTAGCGACAGTAACATCGATTTTTACCGCGATGCCGTAGACCTTGCCCTGCGTTATGGTTCTCCGGAAGATTCAAATCTGTACGGGTTCAAGATCTGTGATGTGCCGGGGATATTGTGTGCGTCACCGGATTATCTCGCTCATCATGGCATTCCGCAAAACCCTCAACAGCTGGCAGCTCATAACGGCCTTTTCTACCAGCTTTATGATGTGATCCACGATACCTGGGTGTTTGACCATGGAGAAGATCAATACAAGATCAAGATGAAAGGTAATCGAGCATCGAATGATGGTGACCTGGTGCGACGCTGGTGTGTCGCCGGGAAAGGATTGGCCGTTAAGTCCTGCCTGGATATGTCGGCTGATCTCTTGAACGGCAAGGTAGTCAGCATTATGCCCGGGTTCCAACCCAGATCTACCGAACTATGGTTAATCTGCCCGAGCCGGCAAACGATTACTCCCGCCGTACGTTTGTTGAGAGACATGCTGCGAGATAAGACCATGGCTGTGTTGAGCCAATTGATCGCTAAAGGATTTTTAGCGCAATAGTATGATTCAATCCCAACAACATGATTCGCTGAGTAATAACTATTTAGCTAATCGCTACCTTGGTCTTCGGCATGGACAAAGCGAGGCCAATGTCGCAGAGATTGTGGTAAGCACCCCGGCAACCGGCTTGGACCACTATGGCCTGACCGCTTTGGGCAGGCAGCAGGTGAATATCAGCGTCAACAACTGTCCACTGCTGGACCGGAATATTCAATTATTTTGTTCTGATTTTAGACGGACCATGGAGACGGCGCGTATTGTTCAGGACATTACCCTTTGCAGCGAACCCAGAGTTGATAGCCGATTGCGTGAACGTGACTTTGGTGATTGGGAGTTGAAGTCGAGTAAGATTTACCCGGAAATCTGGCAACAGGATGCGATTGATCCAACTCATCGTCTGGGTAATTCAGAAAGTGCGTTGAATGTCAGGAATCGACTCGTTGATCTGGTCCGCTGCATAGAAGCTGAAATGCAGGGTCTCACCATATTGTTGGTTTCACATGCTGATCCATTACAAATTCTGCAAACGGCATTTTTGGGGATCGATGTTTCATTACACCGTTCAGTGGATGCCTGGGGTACTGCAGAAATAAGGCAGTTTGTAGCTGACAAACAAAATGAAATTTAATCTACCTTTGCCAGACAAAGTTCGATGCTGGCATTCAGATCACGCAAAATCTCATGCGCGTTTGCTGATTGTTTTGAAACATACATGGATAAAGGAATCGCGCCGAAATCCTGTTTTTTCAGACCTTCGAATCTTTTCGGCGGCAGACTCTTGATGACCGGAGCAGGAATCACCGCCCCATCGGCCCTGCCAAACTGGGCCATCGCCAGGGCATGGCTCCATTCGTTGACCTCGATGAAGTTCGGATTGCGCGCCAGATATTCTTTGCCGCCCCGCGCGGCAGAACGCACGACGGTAAAAGTATATCCTGACAAATCTCCACTGGTGTCAATGTCATCCTTCGCATAGAGGTGAAATGGTGGCCATAGCAAGGGTTGGGCGAACATCGCGTACTCATCACGCTCGGGCGCATGAACCAATGGGATACCAACTTCCAGCCCGCCTGATTGCAACAGGTTCAAGACTCTGATTTGAGGAAGTACATAGTAGCTGATGGAGTAGGCTAAATCGTCCACGACACACTGATAGGGTTCAGCCAGATTGCCGACCAATTTGCCGTTTTCCAGGCGCAGGGAATCATAGTGCTGGTTTGCGATACCAACCTTCAATTCGGTAGTCGCTGCCAGTGCAGGATTGACAATGCAGAAGATTAACAACCACTTTGCGATCCGTAAATCCATGTGTTTTTGCTCTTGGTTATCAGTCCTATCTTAGATAATAGTCGCAAAACCGGAGATAGAAGCACATCTGGTTTTTTTATCCAGGATCAATGCTGGCGAAGAATTGATATCTGCATGAATTTGCAACGAGTTATCCTCCAGACAGGTGCCGGGGCTACAACAAAAAAGTGATCATGAATGAACCGAGGGACCAGCCTGGATCAGGGCCGGTATCAGTCATCGTACTTGCTATCGCGTAATACTTCTTCTAGTATGCTTGAAAAATTGCCCAATATCTGGGCAAATATGCAACTAAGTATTCTAGAGCTGATAACTTCTCAAACTGGTAGATATTATTTACGTTTTATGGCGCGAAATTCACCTAAAAACAAGAGTAAGCTGGATGACGCTGCCAGGGCAGGGTGGCTCTATTATGTGGCGAAAAATACCCAGGACGAAATCGCCAGGAAGATGGAGGTATCCCGACAATCCGCACAGCGCCTGGTGGCTCTCGCATTGGATGAAGGTCTGATCAAATTCAGGCTGGATCACCCAGTAGCTCAGTGTATGGCGCTGGCCGAGGGTTTGAAGGACCGCTATGGATTGAACTTTTGCGAGGTGACGCTGGCCGACCCGTCCTCCGATGACCCGGCCCTGGGTATAGCTCAGGTAGCCGCGGATGCCATGGAGAAGTACCTGAAAAGAAAAGATCCGGTGGTGATGGCTCTTGGTACCGGCAAGGAAATCTATGGTGCGGTCAGGGAATTGTCGTCGATCTACAGTCCCCAGCATCGTATTGTCAGCCTGGTGGGCAGCCTGACCCCGGATGGTTCGGCCAATATCAATGATCCCATTGCCTGGATTGGGGATTTGACCCAGGCGCCGCGCCACCCGCTGTCAGTTCCGGTGCTTACCTCCTCGCAACAGGAGCGCGATGTGGTCTGCGCGCAAAAACCGATCCAGCGAAATATCCAGTTGGCGAAATCCGCGGATGTGGCCTTTATCGGCATCGGCGAATTAAACGATAACCCGCCCATGTTTACCGATGGCTTTCTTACCTGGGAGGAGCTGAAGCAACTGCAGTCCCTGGGTGCGGTTGGAGAAATTCTCGGATGGACATATGACAAGCAGGGCGAGCTGATAGCGAATTTCACCAATGATCGCGTCACCAGCGTGCCGCTCGACCGGCCCCCGGGCACAGAAACCATCGGCGTGGCGAGGGGAGAAAATAAACTACCCGCCATCCGCGGCGCATTGCGAGGTCAATGGCTGACCGGGCTGATAACCGATGAAATGACCGCCCAGGTCCTGCTCGACGACTAGCACAACTCGCGCTCGATTTACCCTCCATCCCGTAATTAGCTGTCAGTCTCGCTTGCCAGGCTTAAGCTTACCCTGGCCTGTTTTTCACTGGCACAACATGGTGCGCCGCAACATGATTTCTTTAGAATAATGTTTTTTCCTGGCTATATCGCTAATAAACAGATTTTATGGTTACTTTTTCCATATTAAATTTTGAAATGAGGCGCAGTTTTTGGTTGACATGGGTTTGCTAATTAATTAACAATTGCTCACAAGGTTGGCAAATGCCCATATATTTGTCGACTTCCCCAACGACAAATATATGACAACAATGACTATTGGAGAGGAAAGATGAAACCCAAGAAACTGAATATATTAGCCGGCGCGGTCATTGCGGGCTCACTATCTGCGATGGCGGGCAATGCCCTTGCGGAGACCCTGACCATCGCTACCGTAAACAACGGTGATATGATCCGTATGCAAAAACTGACCGATGATTTCACCAACAAGACCGGGCACAAGGTAGAGTGGGTCACGCTGGAAGAAAACGTCTTACGCCAGCGCGTTACAACCGACATCACTACCAGGGGCGGTGCTTTCGATATCATGACCATCGGTATGTATGAAACCCCGATCTGGGGCAAGAACGGTTGGCTGGTTGCGCTTAATGATCTGTCCGCGTCTTACGATGTTGACGATATCCTGCCGGCGATGCGCAGCGGTCTGTCCTATGACGGCACCTTGTATGCTGCACCTTTCTACGGCGAAAGCTCAATGGTCATGTACCGCACCGACCTGATGCAGAAGGCCGGGTTGAAGATGCCGAAGGCGCCAAACTGGCAGTTTATCCGTAAGGCGGCCGCGGCCATGACCGACCGTGCCAACGATATAAACGGCGTCTGCCTGCGCGGCAAGGCCGGCTGGGGCGAGGGTGGAGCCTTCATTACGGTTACCGGAAACTCATTCGGCGCCCGTTGGTTCGATGAAAACTGGAACGCCCAGTTCGATCAGCCTGAGTGGGCCAATGCGCTCAACTTCTTTGTCGGCATGATGAAAGAGTCTGGACCGGCAGGCTATGCAACCAACGGCTTCAACGAAAATCTCTCGTTATTCCAGCAGGGCAAGTGCGGCATGTGGATCGATGCGACCGTCGCAGCTTCCTTCGTAACCAACCCGAAAGATTCCACTGTTGCCGACAAGGTTGGCTTTGCGCTGGCTCCTGACAATGGTCTGGGTAAACGTTCAAACTGGCTGTGGGCTTGGGCCCTGGCTGTTCCTGCGGGTTCGCAGAAAGTGGATGCCGCCAAGCAATTCATCGAATGGGCTACCTCGAAGGAGTACATCGAACTGGTTGCATCCAAAGAAGGCTGGGCCAACGTTCCTCCGGGCGCCCGTACCTCGCTGTACCAGAATCCGAACTACAAGAAGGTCCCCTTCGCCCAGATGACGCTTGATTCCATCAACGCGGCCGATCCGCAAAACCCGACGGTCAAGCCGGTACCCTATGTCGGTATCCAGTTTGTCGCCATTCCGGAATTTGCCGGTATCGCTACCGAAGTCAGCCAGGAGTTCTCGGCAGTGTATGCCGGTCAGCAGTCCGTGGCAGAAGCGCTGAGGAAAGCCCAGGCCTTGACTAATGACGCCATGGAAGCGGCGGGTTACCGTTAATCTCTCTTGGATCCGGGGGCGGTTCGTCCGCCCTCCGGACCATTTCTTTGAATTTCGACTGCTAATCCTTTCAGGGGTGAATCCGCCCGATCAGCAAGGAGACGAATGATGGCTACTCAACATTCACGATCTGCAGCACGCATGATGATGGCCCCGGCAGTTATCCTGCTCCTAGGCTGGATGCTGGTGCCGCTGACGATGACGCTATTCTTTTCGTTCAAGAAATACCTGCCGTTGCGTGGTGATTCAGTTGCCAATGGCCTGGACTGGGTTGGATTTGAAAACTATGTGCGTTTCGTCGGATCCAGTTCTTTCTGGCCAAGCATTCAGGCCACCCTCGTTATCGTTGGCGGGGTGCTGGTCATTACCGTGGTCCTCGGTATCCTGCTGGCACTGCTGCTGGATCGGCCGATGTGGGGACAGGGTATTGTGCGGATCCTGGTTATTTCGCCATTTTTCGTCATGCCGACCGTATCCGGCCTGGTGTGGAAGAATATGTTCATGGATCCGATCAATGGACTGCTCGCCCACCTTTACAAGTTCTTCGGTGCGGAACCGGTGCAATGGCTGAGCCAGGCGAGCCTGGAGTCGATCATTATGATTGTCAGCTGGCAGTGGTTGCCGTTTGCGACCTTGATCCTGCTGACCGCGATTCAATCACTCGATAGTGAGCAGCTCGAGGCCGCGGAAATGGACGGTGCACCGGTCATCAAGCGATTCTGGCATATTATCCTGCCCCACATGAGCCGTGCGATTACCGTGGTGATCCTGATCCAGACCATTTTTCTGCTGTCGATATTTGCCGAAATCTTCGTTACCACGGCGGGTGCTTTCGGCACCAAGACCCTGACCTACCTGATCTTCCAGCGCGTATTGGAAAGTCAGAATGTCGGCCTGGGATCCGCCGGTGGTGTTTACGCCATCATTCTGGCCAACATCGTTGCGATCTTCCTGATGCGCATCGTCGGTAAGAACCTCGATTAGGGAGGGATGTAAAATGGCACGAGCTGTTACCACCAAACAAAAGATCATGTTCACCGCCGCTGCGTGGTCTATCGGTCTGTTGATTTTCTTTCCGATCCTGTGGACGGTCCTGACCAGCTTCAAGACCGAGGCCCAGGCGATTAATGATCCACCGCTATTCCTGTTCTTCGACTGGACGCTGGAAAACTATTCCGTGGTGCAGGAGCGTTCAAACTACATGAAGTTTCTGTGGAACTCGGTGATTATCGCCGGCGGTTCGACCCTGCTGGGCATCATCATCGCGATACCAGCCGCCTGGTCGATGGCGTTCACACCGTCGCGCCGGACCAAGGACATATTACTCTGGATGCTTTCCACCAAGATGCTGCCTGCGGTTGGCGTGCTGTACCCGATCTACCTGCTGTTTATCGAGCTCGGCCTGCTGGACAGTCGATTTGGTCTGGTTATTGTCCTGATGCTGATCAACCTGCCGATCATCGTGTGGATGCTCTACACCTACTTCCGCGAAATCCCGGGCGAGATACTCGAAGCCGCGCGCATGGACGGGGCCTCGTTGAAGGAAGAGATCCTCTACGTGTTGACCCCGATGGCGCTGCCCGGCATCGCGTCAACCGTGCTGTTGAACATCATCCTGGCCTGGAACGAAGCTTTCTGGACCTTGAACCTGACCGCAGCCAATGCGGCGCCGTTGACCGCGTTCATTGCCAGTTACTCGAGCCCGGAGGGCTTGTTCTTCGCGAAACTCAGCGCGGCCTCGACCATGGCTATCGCACCAATTCTCATTCTCGGCTGGTTCAGCCAAAAACAACTCGTCCGCGGCCTCACCTTCGGCGCGGTTAAATAGGTAAAGCACAATGGGACAAATCGTACTTAATCAGGTTCAGAAGAAGTTTGGCGACGTCGAAGTCATACCACCACTTGATCTGACCATCGAGGATGGTGAGTTCACCGTCTTCGTCGGTCCCTCGGGTTGCGGTAAATCCACCCTGTTGCGCTTGATCGCAGGGCTGGAGGACGTCACCGCGGGTTCGATCCAGATCGATGGCAAGGAAACCAGCAATCTGCCACCGGCCAAGCGCGGGCTGGCGATGGTGTTCCAGTCTTATGCCTTGTATCCGCATATGACGGTGCGCAAGAACATCGCTTTTCCGCTGCGCATGGCCAAGCTCGACCAGGCCGAAATCGATCAGCGCGTGGCCAACGCTGCTGAAGTTTTGAACCTCACGGAGTACCTCGATCGGCGCCCCGGGCAGCTTTCCGGCGGCCAGCGCCAGCGGGTCGCCATTGGCCGCGCGATCGTGCGTGAACCGGCCGCGTTTCTGTTTGACGAGCCCTTGTCGAACCTCGATGCCGCGCTCCGGGTTGGCATGCGGCTGGAAATCTCCGAGCTGCATAAGCGGCTGGCCACCACCATGATTTACGTGACCCACGACCAGGTCGAAGCGATGACCATGGCGGACAAGATCGTCGTGCTGAATGCGGGCGTGATCGAACAGGTGGGCTCACCGCTCGAGCTGTACCGCAATCCCAGGAACCACTTCGTGGCCGGCTTCATCGGCTCGCCCAAGATGAATTTCATCAGCGGTGAAGCTGCATCGGACATGAACGCCCATACCATCGGCATCCGGCCCGAGCATATCGAGGTCTCGGAGAACGCAGGGGAGTGGACCGGCGTGGTCGGCGTGTCCGAGCATCTCGGCTCCGATACCTTTTTCCATATCCATGACACCGGACTCGCGGATACCTTAACCGTTCGCGCCGATGGCGAAGTCGGCTTTAAACACGGCGACAAGATCAACCTGAAACCGCGCTCAGACATGATCCACAAGTTCGATGATCAAGGTCTGCGCATTGGTTAATGATTAAGTGACAATAGAACCAAGTCATGACCATCAAGCTTGCCAATGCCACCCTGGATCTTGTGCCCGAGGCGATAGCCAGACCGACTTATGATCGCTCGGCGCTGACGCCGGGCATCGTGCATATCGGACTGGGTAATTTT
>JAAUXZ010043574.1_pt1 | contig 66404 bp, 89 predicted proteins | sample 7278131 | NCBI WGS metagenome assembly JAAUXZ01 (sample SAMN14350119, study PRJNA611818) | marine sediment metagenome | isolation source: surface marine sediment (3m) | place: French Polynesia: Moorea | collected 2018-08 | reverse complement strand
TGAAGTGCTGAATTTGTATATTGTTGCCGATATTCAGATGACTGAAAATGCAGAGGTTTATCCTAGCCAAGAATTTGAAACAAATGGCGATAAGAAAAAGATATTATTCAGCATCAATGAAAATCATGCGGCCATGCATAGTCAGAAAATTGGAAATGGAATACGAACCATAGATAATTGGATCGACCCCAATGTTGTCATTCCCGTTAATCCCTATGGACAAATTAAGGAAAAAACCATAGCTTTGCGTAAACCAGATACGAAAAAGGATTTATATACATTACTTCAACACATTGATGAAATGAAAACACAAGCTATTAATGGAGATCCCGATAACAATGTTAAATTCTTGATAGCATGCTTGATAAGGGGTGGTGTGTATAGCGGAGTTGCAAAAAAGAAGAAATAAAACTATGAAATATATCGAACTGACAGCACAAACCGATCCCGAAGATATTAATTGGGCAATCAATAATATAATGCATGTAATACATGGCATATTGTCCAAATATGATATATCTAACATTGGAGTGTCTTTCCCTGAATATAGTGAAAATAATTTGGGCTCCATTGTTAGGATATTCGGGAATGAAGATAACTTAATGAGGGTGGTCGATAATGATGGGATACAGACCCTTATAAAGAGAAATATGGTTAATATGGAGATAGATGAGGTACCATCTAACGCAACATATGTTCAATATAAACGATCCCGAATTGATTTATTGAAAGGTAACACTCGCAATTCGCGATATCAACAGAAAATTGGATATTTGAAAGGAAAAGGCGTAGTGGTGGATTCAGATATTCGAAAGGAAATTAAAGATAGAATGCGGAAGGAAACCCCAAAATATCCATTCATAGGTACTGCTAGTAAAAGTACCGGTGGATGCAAGTTTATGCTGTATGTTAAGAAAGTAGTTCATGTAGAACAAATTCCTGTTAAAATGGGTGAATATACCAGTTATGGGTTGTCCAAGAACGGATCATGCGTCCCCGAGTTTTAAATGAATTTTATATTTATAAGTGAATGTAAGAAACAGGCATTAACTAACACTCGAAGCATATTATGTAAATATGGAAAAATGATTGGGAGGAGAACATGGGTTTGTTCTCTAACCAACGCTTCACTTAAAATTGTATGTGAAGAACTGCATAAACATTCATCTAAAAACACATCCATAAATTGTTTTAAAATTAAAAACAGGGGGGATATGGAATGGGTGTGGTCTACTGGCAATGATGATAGCTATAATAGCAATCATGATTTCGTTATATCAAAATCTCATTTACACCAAACCAGTTATGATTTAAAAAGTGTTAATGAGACTATTCTTGGATATATTGTAAAGTTTTCGGGTTATTTCCATGATCTTGGTAAAATTAATAGATTTTTCCAGGAGAAAATAACAAATAAGAAAAGGCAATCTGATCCTTATCGGCATGAAGTGGTATCCGCTTTGATGTTGTATAATATTTATAGCACATTCGGTTGTAAAACAGACAATGATTTCTTTTCTTTATTTAAAAGTGAAGACGATATTGAAAAGACGTTCTCCATTTTTGATAATGGAGTTTTGTTCGATAAACGAAAACATGAACGGTATATTAACATCAAGGTTAAAAGGGGGTTGTATGAAAATCAAACTCCAATGTTATCCGCTATATTACATTTGGTGTTAACTCATCACAAAGGATTACCCGGCAACATAGATGGTATTAACAATAATATATCGGTATCATATCGTGTTGATCCTTTCGTTCATTGTGCTGTCCCCGACCATGACTATTCAGATGAAGATATTGATAATTGCATGCATTATGAGGTTTCTGATAGATATGAACCTCCATGGAAGAATTCAGCATGGAAAACTAACGTTTCTGCCTTGGCACAACAAGTTTTGGGGTGTGAAGAGTCATTTAATTTGAAAGAATATTATCCTTTTTTGGAATATTATGGAAAATATAATTTGATTTTTGGTGATTATATAATTTCTAGTGACATCAGTAAGCATTCAAAAGTTCCTGGATATTATGCAAAAACTTCGGAGGAACCTGGTAAATTTGGTCAACATATTGCTGAACATACTATTGAAGTGGGAAAAATGGCGCACCACATCTTTAGGAAAAACTGTAATCATACTTATAAAGGAATAACTAAAAATGAAATACCAAATATCATAAAATATGCTTCAGCAAATGATAAGTATATCTGGCAGGATACTGCATGTTATAACATTAACAACATACCAGATATAAAAGACAATGGTATGTTCGGGCTATTAATGGCGGATACTGGTGCTGGAAAAACTATAGCCATACCTAAAATAATGAATTCTCTTTCAGATGAGTTGCGATATACGTTACTAATGGGATTGAAAACTTTAACATTACAGTCTGGTAATGTTTATAAAAATGTAATTAAATTTAACGAGAAACAATTTAGCACTATTATAGGAAGTGATATATCAAAGAAATTATTTGCTATTGATAATGGTTCTGAAGCTGATGACTTGTTTTCTTTTGATTTACCCATATGTAAGTATAATAACAAATACGTAAAGGAATTTGATTTTGATGCGATATCTGTTTTGAAATATAAACATAAACAATTTATGGCATCACCAATAATATTAGCAACAATTGACTATTTTATTCATAGTGTTGATGTATCTAGAAACAGTAATACATTGTTGCGTATGCGTGTACATACTTCAGATTTGGTAATAGATGAAGTTGATGCGTTAGAATATCGAGACATGTTATCGGTTGCCAAGTTAGCTTTTATTACTGGTTTGTATGGACGAAAACTATTACTATCAAGTGCAACCATATCCCCAGTTATTGCAAAGACCTTCTATCAATTATATCAAGCGGGGTATTCATTATATTGTTCATTTTATAACATACCGAAGAAAATATATTGTGGTTGGTTTGGTAATAACTCTCCTCATAAAGTTATTGAATGTGATTCGAATGAAACATTTTCTTCGACTCATGAAATATATACTTCGGATTTCATCGATAGTGGAATAACAAAATCATCTAAAAGAAAGGGTGATATACTTAAAATTGATAATCTAACTGACTCTGATGATGTTTATAATGCTGTTGTAAATCAATCTTATGATTTACATAACACTTTTAACACTAAAATACATGGTAAAGAACTATCAATAGGTTTGGTGAGATGGAATAGAATTAAAAATGCTCGTGATTTTGCGATGTATTTGGCCAATAATGTGTTAGATGAAAACTACGATGTTAAAGTAATATGTTATCATTCTAACATGGAATTGTTGATCAGAGATTATTACGAAAAAAACATGGATGTTATTTTAAATAGAAAAAATGATGATTTCTATAAGCAACCCGAGTTGATGGAATGGATTAAAAATAGTAGTAGTAAAAAACTTATATTGATTATATCTTCTACTTCTGTGGAAGAAGTAGGTAAAGATCATGATTACGATTGGGGAATATTTGATCCAATTAGTACAAGATCAGCAAAACAGGCATCGGGAAGAATTAACAGGCATCGGGAATATGATATATCAAAACCCAATGTCTTCTTCTTAAATGTACCTATGCGTTACATAAGCGAAAGGTCGGTAGATAAACATTATCCGTATTCAAACCCCGGAATACAGTCAAGTACCGTAACATCTCCACAACTCAAACTCAGTACCCCTTACTTTGATGAATTGATGGATTTTGAATCAATGCGTGATATAATAGACAGTAAATGGATTTTGAAAATACCCGATTGCGATGTTGCTGAACTGACACACAAAGAACATTTGGTACTCGATGATATATTAAATAATGGAGTATTATCGGTTAATAACTGGTACAAAGATCCTTATGGTATTTTATCAACCAAACATTTTAAGGATGATAATAGATTTCGAAAGCCAGTAAGAGGAACTAGAAAAATAACATTGATTAATATTGATGGTGAAGATTTGTGGACAATGTTAAGTGGGAAAGATGATAACGTAAATAAAACATTATCATCATGTAATATAGTTTATAAAAACAGATTTCTATTTAATATAGATTTCGATAAACAATTGGAAATATATATGAAAAAGTTAAAAGTAAAAGATAAAAAAGATGCAATATATAAATTCCGAAGATTGGAAATGATGGTGTATGACATAAATGCAGACATAGAATATGACTTCTTATTGGGAGGTTATATGAAATGATATTACATGGACATAGAAAAAGTGGAATTCAATTAATGGAACACTGTCGCGTTATGGTTAAAGATAACATCGTGTGTATGCTCCAGAATGACGATTCATATCAAACATTCATTCCAATTCCATTTGCTAACATGAATGTATTGCTGCTTGGTAATGGTACATCAATAACTAATAGTGCAGCAAGAATGCTGTCAGATGATGGTACCATGTTGGGATTTGTGGGGGGCGGAGGCTCCCCTTTGTTTTTAGCATCTCAAAGTGAATACAGACCAACTGAATATTTAAAAAAAATGGATTAATATTTCAACTAATGAAACAGTTAGATTAAAAGTTGCAAAGTATTTCCAAAAACAACGTTGTATGAATGATAGAAAAGTTATTTCGGATGTTTCTTTAATATCTAAATATGAAAGAAATATTGATGAATGTGATAACATGTCTTCTCTTGTAGGATATGAGGGATCTTATGTTAAATCTATTTTTGCCCATTTTGCGGATGAACATAACGTTCCAAATTTCAAAAGAGATCGTAGAATGAAAACTGATATTTATAATACTTTTGTAACAAGATATAGATATATAATTTATGGATTTGCTGCTGTTGTTATATGGTCATTGGGTATTCCTCCAGCTTTGCCTATTATTCATGGGTCAACCCGTAGAGGTGGGTTGGTGTTTGATGTGGCTGATTTGTATAAAGATATGTTTATTGGAACATCGTTTGAATGTGCAAATAATAACATGACATATAATGAATTTAGGAAACAAATATTGCAAGATGTTGAAAAATATAATATACTTGTTGGAATGTTTGATATAATGAAGTATGTTATTGAAACTTATGGAAAAAACGAGAATGATAAATAATTTAAAGATATTTATTATATTTTTGTTTAAAACACTTGTTTCTTTATATAAAACAAACAGTTATTAAATATCTGCCAGAGTTTGCCATCATACGCATGGCTTAAAGATTGTCAGTATGAGTTAACAGAGTCCAAACAATGTTTGCCATCATACGCATGGCTTAAAGATTTCCATCAGCCAAAGCGATAGCGGAACTAGCGTTTGCCATCATACGCATGGCTTAAAGATACACTCCAAAGTTAATGCCCGATGAGAAAATGTTTGCCATCATACGCATGGCTTAAAGATCAAAACTGACAAATGGCTCAAGCCCGAAGGGGGTTTGCCATCATACGCATGGCTTAAAGAGACTAGGTGTCCACTCTTCCCACCCCCCGGGAGTTTGCCATCATACGCATGGCTTAAAGATTTTAGCGGTTTGGTAATCAATGCCTACTTCTGTTTGCCATCATACGCATGGCTTAAAGATTTAGAGGCACAGATTTATAGGCAGATGGAGAGTTTGCCATCATACGCATGGCTTAAAGAGTACTCAGACGCAAGTGATTTCTTTGTTGCACGTTTGCCATCATACGCATGGCTTAAAGAAGCTGGCATCGTCGCCGTCTCAAAGCTGGCCTGTTTGCCATCATACGCATGGCTTAAAGAAATGTTAGGTGCATCAATAGCACCCCACTGTTTACCATCATATGCATGGTTTAAAGAAACACAACATGTTGGGTCTTTTTTCATCATAGATTACCATCATATGCATGGCTTAAAGATAGCAGCGCTAAACCAATGCGTTTGACCTACTGTTTGCCATCATACGCATGGCTTAAAGATCATCGAAGATGAGAAAATGCGGTATCTCAGCGTTTGCCATCATACGCATGGCTTAAAGAGCTGGCAACGCTATCACATATCAAGAATCATAAGTTTGCCATCATACGCATGGCTTAAAGAAATGCGGATTTACCATTACTACCACCTCCCTGGTTTACCATCATATGCATGGCTTAAAGATGCTTACCTGCGGCCTTAGCGGCAGCCATACCGTTTGCCATCATACGCATGGCTTAAAGAAAAGAATACGCATGGATTTGAATATAAGTTTGATAGAAGAAATGAATATTGATTTTAACATTGGAGTCTGCTATACTGGAGGCTGATTAAACTTTATCCACGAGGGCAACATGAAACACGTTTGCCATCATATGCATGGCTTAAAGATCCCTGTTTTTTAAAATAACATTGGAGGAGTTCCAAAATGACAGATTATGATTTAGTTGTATATATAGGGAGATTTCAGCCCCCACATTTAGCTCACATTGAGCTTATGAAAATGGGACTGCAGGCAGGAAAAGAATTGCTCGTACTTATTGGTTCGGCATTCCAACCCAGAACCATTAAGAATCCATGGATATGGCAAGAACGAGCACAAATGATTCGGCGAAGTTTGCCCGATGACTCCCATGTTACATGTCTCCCTCTAAGAGATATTATGTACAATGATCAGAAATGGGCACAGCAAGTTCAAAGCATTGTTAACAAACATATTGAGTCAAACCCTGGTGCTAAAATCGCCCTGTTAGGCCATAGTAAGGACGAGACATCATACTATCTCAAAATGTTCCCTCAGTGGGGTGCTATTGATGCTGATAATATTGATGATATCCATGCATCTGACGTGCGAGCTGCCTATTACATGATGGAGCCTGACGATTTTGACATCAAAGTCGGACGCAATCTTCCTGTCCCTATTCATAATTATCTCAAGTCATTTACAATGAAGGATGAATATGAATATCTGGTCAGTGAATATAAATTCATGCTGGATTATTGGGCAATGTGGGAAGGGGCTCCGTATGTTGTTCAATTTATTACTACAGATGCCGTAGTTATACAGAGTGGTCATATTCTATTGGTGCGTCGTCGAGCTGCACCAGGCCGAGGATTGTGGGCACTTCCGGGTGGTTTCTTAGAACCTAGGTTGAGAGTAGTTGATAACCTAATTAAAGAACTGAGAGAAGAGACAAAATTAAAAGTCCCAGAACCTGTCCTTAGAGGATCTATCAAACATCTCGATTTTTATGACCATCCACAACGTTCTTTGCGTGGTCGGACATTGACACATGCAGGGTTGATTGAACTTCCTTCTGGTACTCTCCCTAAAGTTAAAGGGGAAGATGATGCCGATAAAGCCATGTGGGTACCACTTGGAGTGTTTCAGGATATGGAAGATCAACTTTTCGAAGACCACTTTCATATCGTGAATGATATGATTGATAAATTATAAATGTAAACCCATAAAATTGGAGAAGAAAGATGAGTAGATTATATGCAATAATTATATCATTGATATACATGGTAGGTGGCTTGTTTACAGGTTACCATGCACATATGTTTCGAGTGTTGAGTGAAGCATCGGAATCAGGAATTGATACGACAATGGTGATGGATTTCTTGACAAACCATCTTGTTTTAATCGGTCCCTTACTCTTGATTTTGGCAACATTGATGCATCTGAGACAAATTGGTAAGGCTCGTAAAATTGATCGAAAACATGTGGATAATGAAAGTGCTTTGGAGTTAGCCGTAGAGAGGAACAAATCACATATCGAAAGCTTGGAACGGCTTATTGACAGCAATAATGATGTTCTTGATTTTTGTAAGAATGCTATCAAAGAAGCTGCAGCTGAAAAAGCATTGGAAGGATATTCCCCACCAAAGGATTACGCGCCGAACGAAACTCCTCCAGAAGATGAAGGTAATTAATCTGTTTGGAGGACCTGGCAGCGGTAAATCTGTAACTGCTGCCATGTTATTCGCCCACCTTAAAATTGCAGGGCATAACGCCGAACTAGTCCATGAGTATGCTAAATGGTTGTTATACGCCGACCGATTGGAAAAAATGATGGAGCAACAAGAATATATCTATGCTAAACAGCATGCAATGCTCCATAATTTAGAAGATAAAGTTGATTGGGTTATCTCAGATAGCCCAATTATACTCTCTGCCGTTTACCCCGAGGTTAATCATATATTATATGAAACCAAACCTTGGCCTGCTCTCAAAGAATTTCAGGCATTGGTCAGAAAACAATTTGATTACTACTCCAATGTTAATATCTGGTTGCATCGGCCTGAAACATTTCAAGATGAAGGACGACTGCAAGATGAAGAACAGTCCATTATGATTGACGAAATGATACGGAAAGAAATGGAGGGAAGAATCCACTATGAAGTGGAAGTTGGCACTAATACATTAACTGAATTGTTGGAGATTGTGGAACTTGAGGATAAATATATCGTATGAAACTACGAGATATCATTCGAAAAGATCCAAAGGATTTGAAATTAACATTGAAGTCAGCAAAACGGCAGAAAAAAGATGCCGTAGGTCAAGACGTTAACATCAAACCAGATGGTGAGGGGGATAATGCCGTCCGTGGATTCAATGACAATGAGGGATATATACAATGAAAACCATTAAAAAGATATTATTTTACATATTTGTATGGCCTATTTTATGGATTTTGGCAAAACTTGGACTTTTTCATGGTCCACAGGGTTGACAAAGGAATATAAATACTATACAATACTACACTAAGTTGGGGATAGACCCCGACCGATTACATTAACTTGGAGGATTTCCAAATGCAAAATAAAGAACGTAAAGAACCAACTGTTGCCGAACAAAACGGCATCCTTTTTCAAGCCCGTCAGAAATATGGTCTCCCAGGAGATACCGATTCTTATAAACTCTCGCACCATCCACAATATCCAAAAGATGCAGATATGATGATTTCATACTTTGAGTCTCGCGGCGGTGATAGTGATGTGGTTATTAACTTTGGCCTGCAGATGCTCATTAAAGAGTATATGCTTCAGCGTGTTACCAAAGAACAAGCTGCTAACATGGTTGAGTGGGCAAGACAACATATGAACGGCAATGTTACCGATGATCTTGAAATTGCGCTTAACAGAGTTGTGGATGAACTTGGGGGCAGACTACCTCTGCGTATTCGCAATGCTCCTGAAGGTCTCCTGATCCCTATCAAGAATGTCCTGTTTACCATTGAAACCACAATCCTCGGACGTGAATGGTTCTCCCTGGTAAGTTACTTTGAAACCAAACTGGTACGTGTCTGGGCTCCTATGACAGTGGCTACTACCAGCTACAATGTTAGGCAAGTGATTAAGGCAGCACTTGAGAAATCGTCAGATAATCCTGAAGCGGTTAACTTTATGTTCCATGACTTCGGTAGCAGAGGTACATTGGGGATGGAGGGATCAGCCTTTGGAGGGGCAGGCCATCTTACCAGCTTTTATGGTACAGATACTGTAATAGCAGTTCATGCGGTTGAGTTTGCATATAACGAGCCAATGGCTGGTTTTAGCATCCCAGCAACTGAGCACAGTACAACCACAATGCATGGACGAGATGGGGAACCTCAACTGGTTGCCCAGATGTTTGATAATTATGCCAAGCCTGGAGCGATATTCGCCACAGTCATTGATAGTTTTGATGCACTTGCATTCATTCGATACCTTGCGCCAATGTTTAAGGATCGGCTAATTGAAAGTGGAGCCAAATGGGTATTTCGTCCTGATAGTGGTGACGCTATCAGGATGCCAGTCAAATGTGTTGAAGAACTTGATAAAGTATTCGGTCACACTGTTAACTCTAAGGGGTATAAAGTCCTGAATAACGTTGGAGTTATCCAGGGTGATGGTATTGCTCCTCCCCAAGTTAAGGAAATCCTTGACCTGTTAATGTCTAAGGGGTATAGTGCGGAGAATATGGCTTTTGGTATGGGCGGTGGACTCCTGCAGAAGATTAATCGTGATACCCACAAATTTGCTCTGAAATGTTCTGCTGTCCGAATCAATGGTATTTGGGAGGATGTTTATAAAGATCCTACCGTGTATGATCATAACTTTAATAAAGTTGATGATGTTGTTAGTTTCAAAAAGAGTAAGAAAGGTCGTCTTGAGCTGATCCGCAATGTTAACACTGGAGAATACAAGACGGTACGTCTGGAAGAGATACTTAGTTATGGAGCCCAAAAGGAATGGGAAGTTATGTTGGAAACCATATATGAGGATGGATATATGATGAGGGACATGACTTTTGAGGAAGTTCGGCGAAACACAGGGATGATTTCTTAATGTGGATGGGGCGAAAGCCCCTTTTCATTTGGGGTTGAAATACAAATAAAATAGTATTATACTTCCTACTCTAAACTAAAATTGGAGTAGAAACATGTCAGATAATTTTGTGTTCTTTTGGGGAGGAGAGTTCTCCCAATGGTATCCTTCCCCTTTTAAACAACAGGGTATGACATTCAATTGTGCTGAACAATGGATGATGTACAGTAAAGCCACCTATTTCAAGGATTATGACACTGCCGACGCTATTATGCTCACTGATAGTCCCAAGGAGCAGAAATCCCTTGGTCGACAGGTACGAGGGTTTGATGATCAGGAATGGATGTTGGACGCTTATAATGTTGTAGTGCAAGGCAATCGCGCCAAGTTTTCACAAAATGATGATTTGGGATTAATTCTCAAAAACACTGGGAGTAAAATCATTGTAGAAGCAAGCCCGTATGATAAACGATGGGGTATCGGTTTGGGGGAAAATAACCCGGATATCTATGACCAATCAAAATGGAAGGGTGAAAATCTGCTTGGTAAAGCAATTATGCAAGTCAGGGGGGAACTCTTCGGCACATGATTTACTATACTGGAGTTGGCGCAAGGGAAACTCCCGATAATATCCTTGACAAAATGCTCTCTTATGGAACTGCCTTTGCTAAATCAGGGTTTACCCTAAGAAGTGGAGGAGCAAAAGGAGCCGATTCGGCTTTTGAAATCGGTGCAATAAATGGCGGAGGTGGTAGGGAAATATATCTCCCATGGAAGAACATCAATGGTAATCCTTCCTCTCACTTCAATGTTAGTGAGGAAGCATTTGAAATAGCAGAGAAGGTATATGGAAGGCGTTGGGATTCTCTATCTATAGGGGTTCAATCAATGATGGGACGCAACATACATCAGGTTTTGGGAGAAAATGTTGACACCCCATCATCATTTGTGTTATGCTGGACACCTGACGGTGCTATAACACATTTGGATCGTTCTAGAGCAACTGGAGGTACAGGTCAAACAATTGCTTGTGCATCTCTGTATGATATCCCAGTTTTCAATCTATATAATACTCGCGATGAAGATCTTTTGCTTGACTTCGTAGCAGGATTAAAGTAATAATTGCACCCTTGGAGGAAGAAAATGTCACAAAAAAGCAAGATAACAAAGGTTCATAATGTGGTGGGTTCACCACTTGAAGTTGAACTAGAAGTTAATAGACACATTAAATCAGGATATTCGGTAACTACCAGTTTAATGCCCTGGACTGATCCAGTATCCAACAAACAAATATTTGTTCAACAAGTAGCACTAACAGAGGAGAATGAATAATGGCAATAGAACCATTAGATGTACGAGCCCGAGAACTTTGGAAAGCAGTTGCAATTACAGCGTCGGAACACGATCACGCTAACATTGCCACTGAAAAGGCAGATTACGTTACTACAGCATTTTTAAAGAAGTTTTATCCAACGAATATTGATGCTAAGAAAATGATTGAAAACATGAACAAAGTATATAACAATTGATCATGATAAAACATCCAAAATACCCAAGAGGTAACATATACCTTTCAGGAGGAGTTGAAAAAGCACCTAACATGGGAGCTGATTGGCGTGATATTGTCTCTGACCGATTAAAAGAGCACAGTTATTTTCCAATTAACATAACAGCGTTAGATAGGGCTTATTCAAAAGTACATGGAAAATTGTACACCACGTTTGACGAAGATACAGAACTAAAAAGAAAAGCAAATATAAGAAAACATTTCGTCGTTACTGATTTAGAGTTAATTAAAAATGATTCAGATGCCCCCATACTGTATTATGATGAGAGTGTCCGAGTTGGGGCGGGAACGATTTCAGAAGCTCAATTTGCGTTTCTTTTAGATATACCAGTGTTCATTGTGTGTCAATGGAATAATTGGAGAGAAGAATTGCCGGGTTGGCTTCATGCACTATCAACAAAAGTGTTTACCACTTTTGATGATTGTATCGATTACATGGCTGAACTACCTGATGGCATTCTTAAACGAGATGTATATGGCAATCACCATGGAGTCGGAGACTTTTACCTTTGCTCCCTCAGCGGTGAAGTTTTCAAGAAAGATAAACATCATTTTGTATCTCGTGTCTCTCCATTGTATAGCAATGACAGTGTTAAAATTGTCAAAGAAATTCATGAAGACATGAAAGATAGATATGAATTCATTCTTGAATACCTAGAGGAGGAGGCAAGGGAAGAGCAAGAAACTTAAAATTGGAGTGAATTGTAAATGCCTTATATTGTAGAAGAGAAACGCCAGCAAATTGATAGAGAAATTGATGCCATCCACCAAGCCCTGGTAAATTTGGAGTTGGATGACGATCAAAATAACATGGAAGGAAATATGAACTATGTTATTACACGATTGTTAATGATGGTATATGGAGATAAAGACAGTACTAGTTACTCCAATGTTAACGATGCCATTGGGTTATTGGAATGTGTCAAGCAGGAATACTATCGTAAAGTTGCTGTTCCTTATGAAACTCAGAAGGAATTTGAAAATGGTCACATAGAGCCGTTCAAAGGTCATGATCCCGTAATTACTGGAGCGATTAACATTGAGATTCCACCTGATGCTATGTCTCAAGTAACGCAGAGTCTTTCTGATATGATTGATAAATCGGAGAAGAAAGATGAGTAAGATTAACAAAGTTACATTAGATGGTGAGGTCTATGTTTCAAAGTATATAGATGTTGGATGTGATACTTGTGTACGTGAAGAGATGCGATGTTGGTTTATAAATGCATGTCGAGAAACTGGGTCATATCATGAATGGTTGATTAGGCCAACATTAAACAGATAGTGAGAAAAACAAATGAGATACGTAAACAAAGATATTACGACAGTCGAAACAGGCATCATTGCACATGGTGTTAATTGCCAAGGTAGAATGGGAGCTGGTGTAGCATTAGCTTTGAAGACCAAATGGCCGAAGGTATATGAAATTTATATGAAGCAACCAACAGGTCATGATATGTTGGGCACGTCTAATATATTTCCAGTTGCTGAAAATCTACATGTTGCTAATTGTTATACCCAAGAATATTATGGCAGTGATGGTAAACGTTATGCTTCACCCGATGCAATTCGAGAGTCATTAACCAAGGTGTATGAACTGGCAGATATTTTAGGTATAGATGTCTATTTGCCTAAAATTGGAGCTGGTTTGGGTGGATTGGATTGGGAGTTGGATGTAGAGCCCATTCTCAATGATTTTGATAGTCAGTACATGGGCGTGGAGACATATATATGTACAATAAATAGAATAGGAGATTATCATGGATCATATTAGAGAAGAAGTAGATACAGTACAATATGTTGTCAAAGTTAATGGAGTTGCTGTTACTCAACCAACTACCAAAGAACTTGCTGAGCAGCAGAAACTCAACATGCCAGAAGAAAGTCGACAGTTGGCAGAAGTTGTTCCTGTAACGGGTGATGGTAAACAGATATTGTTTGGATAAGGTATGTCTAAAAAACGAAAGCGTGCTTTAATAGAACAGTTAGCTGATGCGGGAATGGAGTTGGCATCTTATGCATCATATTCAGAAATTGTTGGTGGCATACACCAAAATCGAGTTGTTATACGAGAATGGTGTGATACAATATTTGATTTGAAGAAAGAACTAGAAGAACTGGAAGAAAAAGAATAACAGTTAGTGTAACGGAACCTATATAAGCATATGGAAAAAGATGCAGTTTTAGGACAATTACTAGACATTGTTGATGATATAGTTCAGATAATCGAAGAACATGAGTCAGAGGGTGAAGATTTATCCTTTGCACATGAACTCGTGGATGAACTCCGAGATGAAATTAAGTTTCGCTTAGAATAACACTATACTTTTAATTCCCAGTATGGTATAATTCCAGATTCTCGCCTGGAGATAACAATAATGATAACAAAACTAATATGGGAAGATATTAACATTGAGATAAAAGATACTTGTCATCAATACGATATGCGGAAAGACCTGGATGAAGTTGATGATCATCCTAAAATGACCCGAGAAGAATTGAATAAATGTACTGTTCAAAAACTTACAAGAGATGTTGCAACTCCTATTATCCTCAAGTATGAATGGCTAAAGACTGTAAATGCTAGTGCTATTGCGTTTTATGGTCTAATAACCGAAACTGGGGAAATCGCGGGGGTCACGGTTTTTGAGAAAGGTCCGGGCACAGACTCCCACCTATTATGTGGAAAAGAATATAAAGATAAAACTATTTGTCTGGCTAGAGGAACTTGTGTTAATTGGGCACATGAGCATGCTGGTAGTTATTTCATCCCAAAAGCTTTAGAAAAGGCACATGAAGACTATGGCTGGAGTGTGTTTTTTGCATATTCTGATATCGCTGCAGGGGAAATTGGCACCATATATCAAGCAACAAACTGGCATTTTCTGGGGTTTGGTAACGGTCGATCCCGTCCAAAAGGTAAAGTTGGAGGAAGACCCGAATTCGTCAATGTTAAAACTGGCGAGAAGGTTTCTAGTCGTATTCAACGATCTCGGGCAAAGAAAGATCCGGATTATTGGTCACTCCCCGCAATAAGAGCAAATCCCGATTGGAAAGAGCAGATTTCCTATGATAAAGGCCGATATGTACAGTTTGTCGGTAATAAACGGGAAAAGAAAGCCATGATAAAGGCATTGCGATACCCCATACAGAAGGAATATCCCAAAAGATACAAAAGTTCTTGAAGTGTAACTTCGTTTGTTTTATAATCCCCCTATATTTTTTAATTAATTGAGGAACATATTATGAATGGGGACAAACCCTCTTGGAATGTTTTTAACGCAAGATATAACATCAACGAAGATACATCTACCGGACATAATAACGCAATTTCCTGTGCGTTTCGAGAAATATTTTATAATGGTTTAGAATATGGAGCTGTAAATTATTATTTGTTCGAGGCAATAATGAATGGAGTGTATGGTTTGTTTATTGCCCACGACGGGTCTCCATTCAGTTCTGAAAAAAGTATAGAAAATGGATTGCGTTTTAATCGTTCTGGTTCTGTTGATCGGGGAGTACAGGGGGGTGGGATGAAAGCGTCCTGTGTGGTATTACCGCAACCAGGAGATGGTGTTTTTTCTTATGAAATGCACTTAGCGTCCAGAATGAATGATGGTTCGATAAAAGCAAAATGTTTAAAGTTTAAAGAACCTCAAACAGTAAGCGGGCATCAGCCTTATCGAATTTCTGATTCATCTGTGTTGTTAGAAGATGAAATAAATGCCATTTTTAAAAACGAAAAACAAATGAATGTTTTTGTTTTTTATCCGTTGTCTGAATTAAAAACAACTGCGAGAACTCGATATGTGAATATGGAATTCCCTGATGCATTATCAAATGTATTGGATAATGCAGGTATCGAAAACTCCAATATTAAAATGAATGTTGGGAAGTGGGAAGTTGGTGGAAAAACTATAACCAAATATGTTACTAAGGATTATCCCATTAAAAAATGGCCAAAACAGGCAGGGAAGTGGATGACATTAATATCGAAAAAAGAACAAATGGAACGCACAATTCCTCTAATAAATAGATGGGATTTTGATGAAACCATCTCTGTCACTGAAAAGATAAATGGGGTAGACGTGACCGAAAAGTTCAATGTTGGTTTTGAAATTATTATGGGTGCTCGTTTTTCTAAAGAAAAGAAAAAACAAGGGTATTCTCCCAAACCAGATGCCAGATTTTATGTTTGGAAAAATGATGAAAAAAATGAGATAATTCATCAACGAAAATATCCTGTCACCAATAGAGCGAGAGTGTGTTATGGGGAGACTGATACTGAAATTCTTCCTTCGATGCAACGACTATTTGACTCCCCTATGAATATTAACAAAGAAGTATATGATCGTTTTCAATCATTAATCGGGATGGGGGTTGAAGCCAATTTACGAGCTGGTCAAACGGCAGCAATTAAAGATAAAAAAACGATAAGTGATGTATGGGAATATGTTTTTGGAGATATGTTCCCCACGGAATTAAAAAGGGTCGTATCGTGTCTGCCATTATTGGATATTCGAATGACAATTACCCCGTTAGAAGGTGTTGATGGTTCACGTATTTTCCCTCTCGTAAATATGGATGTTTTGTTTTTGAAAAACAATAAAGAAGTAATTAAGTTTATCAAGCTAGCACTGAAGCAAGCGTTGGATGTAAAAAACGAAAACCTTGTAGATTTCATCAAAGTTTATTCAATGTTATTTCAACCAATAAGTGATGAATATTATCCAATGCCGTTGTACGAAAAAGATAGTGGGGCAAAACCCATAAAGTTGATACCATATGTTACAGTTAACAATGGAGAAGTACCATTGAGAAAAACATCTCTCAATGCGAAGAAAACATCATTGTCTGGTGTTGTTTTTAAAAATGAAAAACAACAGGTTTATACAGGCAGAATTGTGAAGAATTCATGGCCTAAAGGATTTCGTGTATATCCAACCGATGAAGAGTATAAATATGATGTCATATGTGATGTAAATACTGCATCACAGAATAGATTGTTATATTTCAGAGATGATGATAATCATTTATACAAGGTTCCAAATATTAAAATTGAAGTTAATAAGCGTTCTCCTAAACGACAAGTGGGAACTCATTCAAATAAGTTTCCAACCGAGAATAAAACAACGACTACACCAAACGAAAATGCTGTAAAAGCTAATCATCCTTATCGCTCCTTTGATCCACGAGTTATAGGGGTTTGGAGAAACGAATGTTTCTATTTGAATATGAATAATCCAATTGTTAATAATTTGTTTAGATATACGGATACGGGTAACACAACAATAGGTAAAGAGTTGGAAAAAGCGTATCGTGAGTTGGGATCATCACATTTATCAGCGGCCTCTGTTTATAACGAACGATATGAAAACATGGGACATAATAAAATGTTCTATTCTAACATGGAAGATTATACAATACCTGGGGATGTAGAACCGTATGAGTTATTCATAAACGAAGTGATATTATTTCCCGTGTTGGAACGTTATAAGATTCATATTTGGAATAAACGAACATTAATTTGACAATTGATTGAAAATGCGGGGAACCCCCGCATTTTTGTTTAGATAATACCCTCCTTTATAAATAAATCATATAATTAGGAGGATATAGGGATGCCGATTCCAAAAGATAAAGATAAATGTTTCTCTTTCATGAAAAAAGAACATCCTCAAGGTATAGGGGATGTAGATGATGTCAATAAACAGCGACAAGCTGTTTGTTTGCATGGGAAGAAATCAAAGAAAAAGAAAACCAACGAGGGGATATCATTCAAACAATTCCTTCGAGAAAGAACCTATAACGATCCTTCTGAACCCTTCTATGATGCTGTTAAAATTGCAGCTGAAGAAGCCCGTAGATTAGGTAAACCCACCCTAGTAGCCCGCAAGATAGAGCCAAAAACAATGGAAGAAACTTATGTCCCCGTTGAGGTAGGTGGTAAAATACCTGCTGGTTTTGATATTTGGGCAGAAATTACTCCTCGTGGTAAAGTACGTAGAATGAGTATCCACTAATGATAATCCCAGAATATAAAGATCCTCAATATTGCTATCGAGCAAAAGTTGTTAACATTGTCGATGGAGATACCATTGACGTTGATATGGATCTTGGTTGTAACATCCATGTTTTCAAACGCTTACGTCTCCTAGGTATTGATACATGGGAAGTAAGAGGAAAAGAACGTGAGCATGGGTTAATAGCAAAACAATTTGTTATTGACAAACTTGCCGAAGTAGATAATAATGTAATGGTTCAAACTAAAATGGACAGCGAAGGTAAATATGGACGTTTACTTGCCTGGGTTTGGACAAAACCAAATGAAACTCCAGTCTGTTTGAATGAGGAATTATTGAACGAAGGTCATGGTACGGAAACCAATTATTAAGTTGTACTAGATCTGTGAAACCAGAAATTAAAGATAAATTAATCGGTGACTGTATGCCTGCTTTTACTGCTTTATGGGTAGATGATGTCCGCCCTATACCTTCAGATTGTGGAACCGAATGGTGCTCCGCTCGTAGTGCATGGGAGGCCCTACTAAAATTGGAGCTGTTACAATTCGATATCGTTTCTTTGGATCATGACTTATCATCCTTCGTAGGAAATAAAGAACTCACGGGGTATGATGTTCTAATATGGCTCGTTAATCGTAAACTTGATGGTCTCCATGTCCCCTCCCAAGTTAATGTCCATTGCGCTAACCCAGAAGGTCGGCGCAAAATGTTGGAAGTAGTTGCTAAATATTGGGGAAATTAAACCCTTACAAATCAGCACAACCCGTGCTATACTCCAATTTTAACTTTGTAGTTCTATAGGTAATTCAATGCAGACATTTCTGGTAGGTGGTGCAGTTCGCGACAAACTGCTTGGTCATCCTGTAAAGGATAGAGACTGGGTGGTAGTTGGTTCTACCCCCCAAGAAATGCTTGACCTTGGATTCACTCAGGTTGGAGTCGATTTCCCAGTCTTTCTGCATCCGGATTCAAATGAAGAGCATGCCCTTGCACGTCAAGAGCGGAAAGTCGCTCCTGGTTACCATGGTTTCGAGACACATTTCGAGCCCGATGTAACATTGGAGGATGATCTGCGTCGTAGAGATCTGACAGTTAACGCAATGGCCATGGATGAAGATGGTAACCTGATTGATCCTTTCAATGGACAACAAGACCTGAAGGATGGTGTTCTTCGGCATGTCAGTGATGCGTTTGGTGAAGATCCTGTGAGAGTTCTTCGCATAGCAAGATTTGCTGCGAGATACAATTTCACCGTTCATCCATCTACTATGAAACTGATGGAGAATATGGTTGAGTATGGTGAATTGGATCACCTAACACCAGAGCGTGTGTGGGCTGAGTTTGAGAAAGCAATGGGTGAGAGTCATCCTAATAACTTTCTGTGGGTACTAGAGAAGACAGGTGCAATGAACAAGCTGTTCCCTGAACTTAGTCGTGCTGTTATCTTTGTTGGTAGAGCAATCAATCAACTGTCTCTTCTGAATCAAAGTGTGATTTCAAAAATCATGACTCTGTTCATGGAAATCAATGAAGATGATGCTATGGCAGTGTTGGAAAGAATGAAAGCCCCCTCCAATGTTAAACAACTAACATTGAAGTACAATCGATTCATGAAGGCTATGATCAATGACAAAGCGAATGCTGCAAATTTCATGTGTCTGATGAAGGAATTGGATCTGTTTCGTCATCCGGATCATCTGCACACCATGGCGATAACTTCAACGTTAACACGGGATTACGGGAATGTTCTTACTTTCGTTGAGGCATTTCGTGAGGCAGAGAAGGTTACTTTTCGTTCTTTGAGTGATGAACAGCAGACGACCCTGAAGAATCAGGAAATTGGTCACGCCATTGATAATTTGAGAATGGAAGTAATTGCCAAAGTCGCTCGTTTTCGATAAAATTGTCTTGACATTCAATAAATAGATGATTATGAGACTTGAAACCATTTTAAACGAAGATTTGTTATTGGAATTGGCCGAGAAACTTAAGCGCCATGAAGCTTATGGTTCTTGGATTGATACCAATACTGGAAAAATATATGATATCCCAAGGATGGGAGGTCATGCCGATTTCATTCAAGAGAGAATGGATGCATGGGGAATTCCTAAACATGCGGTGAAGAAATCTGATGATTACTACACGATAGGATTTGCCAAAGGTCTTGTAAGAACTGTGCATCGTCCTCGATTTGAGTTAACTGTAGATGGTTTGTCAAAGGATCTGAAGAAGATTGTTCCTGTTATTATGGCATCTGCTGTCCAAGAGGATGTAACAGGTGTTCGTATTAACAAAGTAATCAAGTTGGGTGATCCTGCAACTAACATGAAATACTTTCAAATGCCTGGTCAGAAAGGAGAATTGCAGTTTTTCCTAAGCAAATGAACGACAAGGATGCACACATTCAGAAAATATTAGCTGAGTTAGGGCTTAAGGAAGAGCCCGAGTTGAGTCCTGCCCAAGAAGAAATCCTCAAACTTGCCCTAGACCCCGTTGAACAAGAACTTGAAAATATGATTAAAGTTCTTGTAAAAGAAGATTAAGTAGTAGTATAATAATTCCTCGATTTAATATTAAGGAGGTATAATACCGTGACTGCTTTTGGCATTACAATGACCATTTTGGCAATTATTGGGTTGGTCGCCATAAAAGTTTTGCGCAACATGTTTGACGGAAAACTTGAAAAAATGAGAGCAAACGCTCAATCGAAGATTCGTAGAGGAGAAATTGAGGAGAGAGAGGTTGATCGAGTTATAGCCGCAGAACGTTTCTGGGCTCCATCTTGGGTCAATACTGCATTGATTGGTATCATTGCACTCGGTCTTGTCCTATCAACCTTCCATGGTCTTTTCTTTTACGCAGAACCAACTTTCAAATATCACATTCGTCCAATTTGGGGTGGTGAGGTAGTTGTATCTGGTGAAACAGGTTATCGCCTCAAAGGCTTTGGTCGTGTCAATGACTGGAAGATCGCCATGTCTGTACTTAGTGCAAGGGGGATAGTTGGAGATAATACATCAGATGCAGAATCAGATACTAGCATTTCCGCCACTTTACAACCTCAACAGATTATCTTCTTGGATCAGGTTGATGCAGACGCAGAATCCACTGTAAGGTTTAGACTTCCCGATAATCCTGAAGAGTTTCTTGAATTGGTACATGATTTCCGTACCCCTGAAAATCTCCTCAACACTGAGCTGATTCCTGCTTTCAAGGAAACCCTTAAGGCTACTGGTTCGTTGATGAGCGCCGAAGAATACTTCTCGGGTGGACGTACCGAATTCTTCAGTGAGTTTGAAGATCAAATGGTAAACGGAATTTATAAAGTGAAACGTATCCAAGTCATGTCCAAAGACATTGATCAACGTAAACGTACCGCTGATGCCTCTCAACAAATGCAGGATGCATATGAGGATGATGGGAAAGTCATCTTTAAAGTTGAAAAACAATTGGATAGAGACGGTGAACCATTACGCAAAGAACAGAAGTTTAAAGACTATGGTGTCACTGTGGTATCTGCCCGTGTAACCGAAATGATACCTAATGACGACTTCCAAAAACGAATGAAAGCCAAGCAGGATGCATCTGCTCAACGTGCAGTCAATCGTGAACAGCGTATCCAGGAAGAAGAGCAAAAGTTCCTGGCAGTTGCCAAAGGTGAGCGTGAAATCGCCGAAGAACAGGCAATGGCAAGAAAGACTCAGATGAAACGTACCACGGATGAGGAAACTGAAAAACGTTTGGCTTTGATCAGAGCAACCAAGTTGAAGGAACAAGCTGAGATTGAAAAAGAAACTGCTGCCATTTATTTGGAAAAAGCAAATATTGAAGCCCAAACCAAGGAACGTCTGGCTGACGCTGAGGCTTACGAGAAGAAAGCATTGCTGCAAGCAGATAACGCATTGAAAGTCAAAGTTAACGCTGAGATCAAAATCCATGAACTCTGGGCGGATGCTTTTGCGAAACGTGCTGTTCCACAATATGTATGGTCTGATGGTGGTGCAGGTGGAGAAGGCAGTACTCCCGTTGGTTCTGATCTTGAGTTGAAACGTATGATGCAACTCTTGACCGTTAAAGCGGCACAATCCCTTGACTATGACCGTAAGGTTGAATCACAATAGTTAAGTCCTAACACGGGGGAGGAAACTCCCCCCTTAACCCACTCAATGGGATAGAAAATGATTGTAACTTGTACGGTTGATAAATAGTAAAAACATTGGAGAACTATTATGACCGAAACCGTACAATTATATTCACCACCCGTCTCTAAAGAGGCAATCATCCTGGACTATCTTCCTAATGATCCTGTCTATGTTATAGATACTTGTGAAGGTAAACCATATGTATATGTTACTCAAGGAACTGTTATCTATATTCGTGCAGAAGTTAATATCACATCTGAAACCATAGTGTATAATATTAAATTAGATGGTACTAATGAGGTGAAAGAATTCTCCATAGATAATGTCTTCACAAACAAAACTGAAGCTCTAGCAGAATATTTAAACCGATTCTGATTTGACCATTGGATATATATAAGTTATACTCATGACTTTTGATGATTGTGAGGGACTCCAATGCTAAAATATGATTTGTCCGAAACTCGCCTGAACTCCAAGGTTAAAGAAAGTGAATTGGCAGAACGAATCAAACCGATTCTCGAAGAAGAAATGAGATTGTTCTATAACCTGGGGATGAGGGAAAAGGTCAATCAACTTAAACCATCATACGAAATGTTGGTCAATAATGTGGACAATTTAAGGTTAACACCAAAGGAATTTAGAGATTTAGTTAAAACAGTCCTCGATCAGATGAAAGCACCAATGGCATAAACCATTGAAATTTAAAGGCAAAAAAGAATTTATACAAAAAACTTGACAACATGCATATATACAACTAAACTATATACCGAATCTTAAGCAAACTTTAGAAAACGTGATTATTATGTACAACACAGCTAAAACCAAAACGAATACCGCCAAGGCAGTCGCGATTAATATTAACGCGACACAGCACGGCAGGGCTTTAGCTGGAGATGAAGCAAAATGATCTAAAACTTCACATCAGCATAGATTCAGAGAAAGCCCTCGAACGAAAGTTCCAGGGCTTTTTCGATGTTAGGGTTAACGAAAACGGGTGTTAGAGTAAGAGCAAGTGGTTGAAATACCCCCTCACTCTTTCACGTAACTTGCACGGTCATGATAATGCACCGGGTACCAGGCACGAGGGTATAAGTCGTAAGACATCCTCTGGAAAGAATTAGCTAGTTTGTGACTTCTGGCGTATTGAATATCAAAAAGTCACAACTATTCCGATGTGGCAGAATGGCATTGCAGCACGCTGTTAACGTGTCGCCGAAAGGCATTGGGGGTTCGAATCCCTCCGTCGGAGCCAAATTCGGGTCGTTAGTTCAATTGGTAGAACAGCGGACTTTTAATCCGCACGATCAGGGTTCGAGTCCCTGGCGACCCACCAATTATACTGCGAACGCATAGCGGTTGGTGCAACAGGCTGATAACCTGTGATCCGAAAGGATCTTGGTTGGTTCGACTCCAACTCGCAGTACCAATTTGGGGCATTAGCTCATCTGGGAGAGCGTCGCCCTTGCTAAGTGTCTTCACCGAGGATTCTTAGCAAGGCGAAGGTGGCCGGTTCAAGTCCGGCATGCTCCACTGAATATGCTATTGAAACTTTGACGGTGAAGCCTTCATTTGTAACGAAGAGGAACGGGGTTCGAATCCCTGCAGTAGCTCCAATTTAACATTGGCTATTATAATGATCATTAAATATGTTAATGACTATTATATTGGTCGTTATGTATGTTTAAGGACTTATGATTATGACATTAACATTGGAGCCTTTACTTCCTTTACATCCAACATTCTTCATGCTATGCTTTAGTTTTAATTAAAATTGAGAGGAACTCCAATGTTAAAAGTCGATGTACCTGAAGGTGTGAGTGGTGATTGGGCGATAGAGCGTTTCGAAGTCACGAAGGAAGATTCTGCGTTTGGTTTATTTACATTTGGTAATCGAACACCTTATCCTGGTGAATACACACGATTGATGTGTCGTCGGGAAGTTGTTATGTCAGACACCCCTGCGGAGATGGCGGATCATTATGCTCCTGTTCGTAATGCCAAGGGTAACATTTTGATTAATGGACTTGGATTGGGTATGGTTTTGCTTAACTGTATGGAGAAGGAAGGTGTTGAGCATGCCACGGTTGTTGAATATTCTGAGGATGTTATCAACTTGGTCTGGCCGCATTACAAGGAGAAGTATGGTGATCGTATTGAGATTGTGCATGCTGATGCTTTGGAGTGGAAGCCGCCCAAGGGAGTGCGATATGGTATGGTTTGGCATGACATATGGACTTTCATCTGTACTGATAATTATGAGGATATGAAGAAGCTGCATCGGCGTTATGGACGGAGAACCGAGTGGCAGGGCTCCTGGAGTCGGGAAGAGGTTAAGTATCGTATCGCTCAGGAAAAGAGGAGTTCTTGGTGGTGATTAACGATGAGGATTGATGATGTTTTGATATGGAAGGTTTAAATTAAAATGTTATGGGTAATACAAAATAACCTTTATAATGAGAGGGGTTATGTAAGATTTATTGAGGCATTAGAGAGGTTAGGAGTGGATCATTTAATTGTGAAACCAGTTCCTTTCACAAACATATTATTGCCTGCCGATTTTGATTCAATGACTCAAAATATTGAAGATGTCCAAGAACCATATATTGATAACAATCAAAAAGTTATTGTATTTGGTGCAACATCTTTAAACCGAGTAGCTATGGCGAAAGAATGGACACCAGGTACATATCTAAATGACAATTTTAACTTTGGAGTTTGGAGGGATGGATTCGGTGTTGAAAATGTATTGAATGGTGATGCTAATATTGGTACAGTGATTGATATTAAGATACCGAATCATGATTGGTTATTTATTCGACCCATACATGATAACAAGGCATTTACTGGGATGATGCTGAGTAAGTATGATTTAGATGATTGGATGAAATCAATTAGTATTATAGAGGCGACTGATGAGTTCCTTTTATTACATAAGAACACTGAGATAATGATTTCGAGTGCAAAGAAAATATTGTCAGAGTATCGGTTGTTTGTTGTTAATGGTAAAATTGTTACGGGGAGTATGTATAAACGGGGGTCTCAAGTTATTGAAGATGAGAATGTTCCCGAAGATGTATTGGATTTTGCATATGATGTTATCGGGAATTGGCAATCTAAAGTTGACATGAGGTTGATCCCCAATGTTAGAGTACCAGCAAAAGCATTTGCTATTGATATAGCGATTGTTCCCGAAGGCATGAAGGTCATTGAGATTAACAATATAAATTCTGCGGGGTTTTATGCTGCTGATGTACAAAAGATAATTATGGCAATAGAGGATATGGAGGCATGAGAAGAGCGATAGAGATAGAAGGAACAGAGTTAACATTGGAGTTATCGAAGGCGACAGCGGTTCGAACGAGTAAGAAGATGATTCATTAGATGAATTATCTGATGGAACTTGGCGGTTGATTTATAATGGGGAGATGATCCCGGATTTCTCCAAGGTTAGTGGATTGAAGATTATAAGAGAAGATTAATGCGTCCGTGGTGTAAAGGTTGCACACCAGCCTCTTAAGCTGATCGGAGTGAGTTCGATTCTCACCGGGCGTACCAAACATGAGGAGTTCTCACCTCTATTGGGGGTGGTCTATGGGTAGCAGGATGTGCCTTGCAAGCACGACCGCCGAGTTCAATTCTCGGTACCTCCACCAAATACTTGTAAATACTCTATAATTGTGTTAGGATATAATATCCTAACATTAACATTGGAGTATAACATTATGTCAAACATCCCCCCAAGAACGCCATCTTTGGTGAAACTGGAACCAACCTATAAGAAATGGTTGAAGGAACATCTGTCTGATTCCCCTTTATTGAAAGAGAAGGATACGTTTATGTTCATGGGTGAAGTGGCTAATATGAAAGGACATTGTATCGTGATTGGTATGGAATCGGACACGATATACAAAAACTTTCACACGGATGATTTCATCGAATTGACGGAGGAAGAAGTTTAACATGAACAAAGAATTAATTGAACAGATGCTTGAAGCGCATGGTAATAAAACGGAAGACGAAATGATTGTTGAGTTGACAATTTCAATGTTAGAGAACAATCCGGATGCCATGAAGAATTTGTTAACGAAGGCAAGGATGGAAAAGGGGTTGCCCGAAGCAACTGATGAAGACATTGCAGATATGTTAAAACATAAAGATGAAATGCGTCGTTTAGCGAAAGAAGGGAAATTACCCAATAATGATAGTTAAATATCGTCGACCTGACCAAAAGGAATTTCATTAACCACGGGGTAAAATGCATATGCCTCCTAATAATTATAATAAGAAATGGTATTTGATATATTTGAAGAATGCGTTAATGCAATACAACAAGATATTTTAATTCAACAAGTTAGTAAAACTGACAAAGAATTTCATTTTCAGAATTGGTTCCGAAATAGATTGGATTCGGTTGATGTTCTTTACAATGAAAATGGTCGCAATATATATCCTGACTTTACAGTTGTTGAATATATGGAAAGTTATGAAGTTAAAGGGCTCTCATATCCTGGGAGAGAACTAACTTATGACAGTAACAGTCAAGTCCCGATTGGATATCATAAAGGATTTGATGTTTATTATGTTTTTGGTCGATATCCAAAAGAGTTTGCAGATGTTGATGAATATCCTGTCCTCGATTTGGTTATTTGCCATGGTGATTTTATAAACAATGATTATGAATACATCCATGAGAACAAAAGCATAAAAGGGTTTGGTAACTTTGGAAATATCATGATTCGTGATAGGAAAATGTATGTGGCTTCTACTCCATTTTCACATGTGGATGGGTTAGTGGGAAATCAAACATTGATTGTTCCTCAAACAATGACGCCACCTGGTAGTTTTAAAAAGGTGGGGGATCTGATACAAAAAGAGATTGATCATGTTGTGGTTGGATACTATTTTGATCTTAAAACAAATGAAATGATAACAACAGAAGAACCAAATCCAAACGCGGGCAAAGAACATAAGTTTTCTGCATTCCGCACTAACTCTGGCTCAGATGAAAATGTCAGTGTTAAATATGAAGAGAAAGATGTTAGCCAATGGGTAGCATTTTAGAATATAATTAAACCACGGGGCGGTATGTCAAGGGGACGAAGATGTCTGGCAGGCATCTTGCGGCGAGTTCAATTCTCGTGCGCTCCACCAACCAAAAGGAAATAATAAGATGAAATATTCAATCAATGTTGGCAAGCCAACTACATGAATGTCTAATTCGTGATAATGCTCCGATTGGTGAGAACTTGACACGTGAAAAAACAGTAAGAGGATTTCAATCGAACGCCAAGTCGTCAAGGGTGAGCTAGTACAGCATGCGAGAGTACCAAAACGGTGAGATGCCGTTATAACCCAAAAACTCCAATGTTAATCTCTGAAGAACTGGTCTATTACCACAACAATGGAGATAATAGCGCTCGGTAGGCCGAATGGTAAGGCACCTCTCTTACAAGGAGGTAGTAGTTGGTTCGATTCCAACACCGAGTACCAACTTTTATAAATAAATAAATCAATTCCCTTGTAGCTCAATTGGCAGAGTAGGTGACTGATGCAAAAGGGCACTCAATGAGTGTCCTTTGATTAATCACTTGGTTGGAGGTTCGAGTCCTCCCGAGGGAGCCAATATCGCCCCCTAAGCATAAATGGCGATGCAGGGCACTTGTAATGCTCAGAAATTGGTTCGATTCCGATAGGGGGCTCCAATTACTTTCATTTCTTGACTAGAGATGAATTTGTATATACAATTTAAATACAATTCAATTAATTGAGAGGAAAGTATGGTAGAACGTAATCGTTATGAATATGTTAGACATTATATGTCATTAGGTCATTCTCGGGAAATGGCTCAAATTCTTTCAAGCAATGAAGTGGATCGGCAAGAAGTTCGCAGTCAAATTGCTAAAGGGTATCGAGAACAGATGGATAATTGGGGATACGATGATTCCCCACCCCCTCCTGGTCATGTTATTGGTGGTTTCTAACATTGGAGTAATTTAGTTACTTGACGTTGGAATCATTATTAACGATAATATATTTATCAATTCTGCAGTGCCCGTCTAATGTCGACATGTCTGGGCGTGGTAATGAAGGATGAGTTTGGGAAAATGTCGACCAGTTCCCTTACAACATACCTCGGTTCTGGTGGTTCGAATCCATCCTGCAGAGCCAGTTTCTTTAACTTAACACATATTAGGTAATTGTGATGAAAGAATATACTGTAGAAGAGAAGAGCACACCGGTTGAATTATGGTATATCGATTTGATGGATCATTCAGTTTCACTATTGAAAGCATTTCCTCGTATGGGAGATACTTATTGGGTTCCAAACAAAGGGACATCGGCGAGGTTGGGTCATACATTGTTTGAAGACCGAGCTAATGCAATCGCCGAAGCAAAGAAGATTATATCAAACGAGATGCATGCTTTGGAAGCGGAATTGCGTGCGTTGGAGCAACTTGAAAAACTGTAGTCATGAAAATACGTCGTGCTTTCTTTCATAAAAGAAAGTTTCATAAACCACAATATAAATCTCCCATTTGGCATTGGGGAATTGATAAGATATTAGGTGTTATGTACTCACCAAAGCAGACAGTATATTGTCCTCGTTTGTGTATAACCCGAAACCGATATTCATTGAAAGCATTTTGTGGTTTTGATCCCGACCGTAACCGATTCATTGTTCGTTCAAATGATGAAATTGGGTTCCCTGGTGTGGGATGGCGGAAAGAAGTTTACAAATAGTCCCATAGCTCAATGGCAGAGCGCTACCGTGACATGGTAGAGACCACGGCTCGAATCCGTGTGGGACTACCAATTGCCTCCTAAACTTTGATGGTGAAGCCTTCCCTCGTAAGGAAGTGGAAGACAGTTCAAGTCTGTCAGGGGGCTCCAAACATAAATAATCCTTGACATTCTAACACTTTGATACTACAATGCCCATGTAGCTCAGTTGGCAGAGCACACCCTTGGTAAGGGTGAGGTCACCGGTTCAATTCCGGTCATGGGCTCCAACACATAACTATAACTATAACAAATGAGCATATACAAATTCACTTTTAACGTTGCAGGGGACTCAAAAGCAGAACCATGGACAATATCTAAAACCGTTGATGCACAAACCCTGGAGGAAGCAGTCGTTAAATCCTGGGATGGGTATCAGGCATCTATCAACCGCATAATTAAAACCCCTCACGAATCTATGGTGGCATTTGAGCCACAAATCAACCCCACCTTATTCTCCCTCACAGGATCATGTGATGGGATTCCACTCGATGAAACTCCAATGTTAAATGCATTTTACAAGGAACGTATCCGCAAATTTCAAGAAATGAAGGTAAAATGGCGGTAACATGGGAGTTTAATTCATGCATCCATTAGTTGTTCATTGTAAGAAAGAGAAGTATGATGTGTATATTGGTCGACCCAGTAAGTGGGGGAATCCATTTTCCATTGGTAAAGATGGTACCCGAGAAGAAGTTATCATGAAGTATTTAAAATGGCTTAGAAATCAACCAGATTTAATTGCTTCTTTAGATGAATTGAAAGGGAAGAAGTTGGGATGTTGGTGTGCTCCGAAAGCCTGTCATGGTGAGATATTGGCAAAGTTAGCAAATGATGATTAAGTAGGGTCAGACTAATTGCTTTTCCCCTCAAATAGGAATATAATGGTGTTCAATATTTGGGGACAAGAGCCTGTAGTCTGTGAATATTAAAACTTTAACTTTAACTTTTGATCCTTTTAGGAGGCACATATGCTATGCAAAATACAATTGGTCTATTTGGAACATGTGATGGTTCGGAGTGGCGTCTACCTGTAATCGAAAAACTGGATAAACTCGGTATTCCCTGGTACAACCCGGATGCGGGGTCTAATTGGGAACCCTGGATGGCTGAAGAAGAAAACCGTCAGCTGAAAGAAGATCATATCATCATGTTCCCCATTCTTGAAGAGAGCCTTGGTTACGGTTCCCTTGGAGAGATTGGCTTCTCCGTCATGAACGTAGCCAATAATGTTCTGAATGGTGCAGCTCAGACTCTCATCGTTATGATTGCTGATATCTGCACGGACGAACGTAAGACCGAAGAACAGCGTAAAGATTCAAATCGCGCTCGTAAGCTGGTCAAATCAAAGTTAGCTGCTATAAAGCACACCAACGTTTACCTCGTTGAAACCGTGGATGATATGGTTAACCTGGCAATTGCCAAACATAAAGTTTATGCCCTGGAGGATGAACTTGATAACCGCTATCGAATAACCGCTACTGCCTAAGTAGAACGCACTGACAAGGATGTCGCCTCTCAATCAACAGAATGATATTTTCTATATAAAGTCCGCAAGAACAACTCCTCCTGAGCCTCAGCCCCAAAGTTAAACTTCTCACACAACTCGGCCATTTCTGCCCAATTTCCTTCTTTTATCACAACTTCCAGTTGTTTATATAAGTCTGTTTCCATGTTAAGTTACCTCCTTTTTCGGGGTGGTAAGTAGTATTTATGGGTAAATAAGGAAAATATATTTGTTTTTATATGTGAATTAAAGTATTATATCATATCTATTTGAATTAACTGAGGTAAATACTATGAAATGTTTTCAGTGTGGGAACGAGATTAAAGGAAATGGTATATTATTGAATGTTGATGGGGATTTTGTATGTGATGTAACATGCAAGAAAGCATATGAAAAGAAACGTGATCATTTTTTCAATGATATTATGCATAGTTCAAAAAAGACTGAAGCATGGCTTCGAGGTGAGATTGATTAACTTGACAAGTTAATAATCCACTGCTAAAATTCGGGAATAGGTTGGCATGACGAGTGGTCATGTCGTAAAACGAACTAGTGAGTTTCCTACAATGTTAACTGTCGGCATGTCCTACATGACCGTGTAAGGAGCGGGGAGAACGACATCGCGACTGAAGTCTCCAAATTTCTCACCAGCCTTGGACAAGCTGGGTGCCGACAACGAATTCTTTTTGATAATGGGGAACATTATGTACGAGCATGATTATGTTAAACCTCCCACAAAATCTGAGATAATCAACCTGGTATCAATATTCTTAGCAATGTTGGTATTAATTCCACTTATGTGGTGGGGAATAGAGATTGGATATTTGGGTCATAACAGTCCTGCAATGCTATATCTTCGTCCTCTTTATTACGTTTCAATGGGTGTTACCATTTGGATATTTTATAAGGCGAAAGCCCGCGTTGACATAGCATATCTCATGTTAATATTGTTGGCACCATTAACATTGTTGACGTTTGGGATTAGATATATAATTGAGAAAGGGTTGGCTTATTATAATCAATAGTAGTATAATAGGAACGATATGCTTACATTTACCGCCAAAGTATTAGTTGAAGTTCAATCTGCTGACAGTATTGAAGTATGGGATTATGAAATGATAACTCCATATTATGATGAAGAAGCGGAAGAATGGGATCTGAACGTTGAAGAACTTGATGTGGGGCGCATATTTCCTTTGGATGACAATGGTGTCATCATAGAGCCTATTCGTGGCATACATGAATTTGAATTGTTTTTTGATATTAATAACGATATAATTAAAGTTATTAACACAGAAGTGACGGAGGAATATTAAAATGAATGTAGATGGTGATGGATTTCTTGTTGACCCAAATGATTGGTCAGAGGAAGTCATGAAGGAACTTGCCGAGAATGATGGCATGACTCTTACCGAAGAACATATCAAGTATATCCTGGATGCTCGGGCAATGTATGCCACCGATGGTGTAGTACCCGCCATTCGTGCATTCGCAAAGAAGCATGGTATGGATCGTAAAGCCAAACCCCTGTATGAATTGTTTGAAAGTGGTGTGATGAAGCGCATTGCTAAGTACGGTGGGCTCCCTAAGCCTACTGGTTGTGTTTAATTTTAACTTTGGAGTTATCCCATGGATAAACGATATGATGAAGTAGCACGTTTGCAGGCAAAAGCTTGGGCACACCTCAAGATGATGAATCCCAACTATGAGTCCAAAGATGTTGAGAAGTTATTCTTCTGGCAGAAGGCTCGTAAATTGGCTGATGAAATTGCGGCTGATAAGAAATGAGTGAAAAGAAAGACGGCGGCATTATAAGCCATTGGGAGTTACATACTTTATCGTTTACGCCAGAAAAGGCAAACGAGATGGGGTATGAAGTTTATACCGATAAAGTTTATGTAATGACTGGAACAGTTGTATCCGATCCAACTGGAAGATGGCTACCCGGATATCATATGAAAAGTAGTGTGATATCGAAAATGGATTTGGAAGAAGGTGTTGTTGAAACACAGAATACCTTTTATAAATTAGAAGGAGAACGAGGAGACGTGTTTCCCGATTTGGGAGATGGCGTGGGAAGTATATTTTACTGATAAATAATGACAACTTCAATTTTAGATGATGTTAATCGGGCACTTACCTTTTTAGAAAGAGTTAAAGAAGATTTAGAAGCCAATGAAACAATTGGCCTTAATGCGGATCTTTTAAGAACATTACTCATTTTGGATGAAAGATACAAAGAATTTACTCTATCGTGGGATGAAGATGATGATGAAGACCCAGGCACCGTATACAATTCCAAATATGGGGTAAATGTTGAGTTTTACATTGAAGCAAGTGATTGGCATGACATTAGCAAAGCTTTGAGAGTGTGGAAAGACAACAATCCAGGTTGGCCTGAAATGTTAAGCATTGACACCGAAGATATGATAGATATCTAACTATGCACAAATTCCACCTCTTCAAGTCTAAGAAATATCCCGATAGGGCTATAACTATCGGGGAACGAGAGGATGGTACCTACTTCATACCTGCTGCGAGCGAAAGTATCAATCCAGAATTTAATTCATTTGACAGTATAGAACAAATTGAGATAGTATTGGAAGATGAATTAACATTGATAGTTTCTAAAAAGCAGGTGAATTAATGAACTTAAAGCTGTATGCCTCGATGATATCTATTGGTATCATCCTATTGTTAATATTGGGTCCAATTAACATTTCATTCTTTCCTTATTCGGATAAAGTCTCACACTTTCTCGTAAGTGGATTTGTGTTCTTAATATTCTCTTCTTTTCTTTCTATTCGAAAATCCGTGTTATTTTCTATTTTGTTGTTATCTGGAGCAGAATTCCTTCAAATGTATATCCCCAGTCGAGACGCGGAGGTTGGTGATTTCTTGGCTAACATTGGAGGGGTCTTAGGATTCTGGTTCCTATATTCAAATACTTGGTTGACAAGTAAACTGAAAGCTATTAAACTACTCCCAAGTTAAATTTACCGAAAAGGTGGTTACGTGGAAAACTTACCTCGCGTGGATGATCTTATCAAAGATCAGAATCCTCACTCTACTGCGGTCATTCATAATAACAAGCGGTATACGTATGAGGATTTACAGAAAGGCATGCACATTGTTGCAAAGAATCTCCAATTTCATCAGGTTTATACTGATAAAATTATTGTTCTGTTGGGGAATACTCCTGAAGCAATCATGGCAATCATGGGCATTTCATATATTGGGGGGACGTTCATTCCTGTTCCCGCTACCATCAAAGCAGATCGGTTAACCGAAATCATCAAGGATTCTGGTGCTACTACCATCATAACGGATGAGAAATACTTTAACATTGTTGATACACTCGGCGAAACCGAAACATTACGGGCTGTAATTGAGTTCAACAAAATGTTACCATTCCCTGATATTGACAAATTATGTCAATCCAAACCAGCATATCCCGCCGCGTTAATGTATACATCCGGAACTACGGGGAAACCAAAGGGGGTGATTTGCCCACATCATAAAATTATGGCTGCAGTTTCCAGCATCAATGCATATATGATGCATACAAAAAAAGATATTGTTGCATCTGCGTTGCCACTGTCTCATGGTTATGGTCTATATCAAGCGTTCACCGTGTTTGAGGCTGGTGGAACCGTATTGTTGGAAGATAGTTTTGCCTATCCTGTACGTACTTTGGATCGTATTGTGAAACATAAAGCCACTGGTTTTGCGGCAGTACCCTCCATGATGCACATGATCATGAAACTTGATAATTGGCAAGATTATTTGAATAATTTGTCATATATCACCACTGCGGGGGCAGCACTTCCGAGTTCAACATTTGAAATTCTTTTGGATGAACTGAAGACCGTGGATATTATTCCAATGTATGGTCAGACAGAATGTGTTCGGGCTCTTTATTATCCAATATCGTTGCAGGTGAAACATAACGTACAGTTGCAATCGTGCGGTATTCTAATTCCAGATACTCAAACGTTTATAAACGATGGTCGATTTTATGCCACATCTGAAGCTGAAGGGGAATTGATTATTAAAAGCCCCCATGTGATGGATGGATATTGGAACAATCCTGAAGAAACCAAAAAGGTATTCAAAGATGGAAAACTATACACGGGAGATATTTTCGGTATTGACGAAAATGGATTCCATTATTATATTGGTCGTACTGATGATATTGTGAAGGTAAAGGGAGAGCGTTGTTCTCCTGTTGAGATTGATGATAAGGTAATGAAGATGCCTGATATCATTGAAGCTGCTGCTTTTGCAATGGAAGATCCTCTATGGGGGAATCGGTTTATCTTATATGTTTCCACTGATAGTGCAACATTGTCCAGAGCTGATATTATGCGGTTCTGTAAGCAGAACCTTGAACAGTTCCTTATACCGAGAGATGTCGTTATTCTTGGGAAACTTCCCAAGAACGATAATGGAAAACTTAGTCGAGCCTTGCTCAAAGAACATTATGAAAACCGAGGTAAAACAGAATGATTGAATTATTTGTAGTATGTGTTGCCCTTATCTTTTGGGCATATTTTGGATATCCATTATCCATATATTTAATGGCAAAGATGTCACCAGGTCGACATGTTGCGATTGATGGTCATCGTCCGTCCATTAGCGTGATTATCGCGGTTGCTGGTGGTGCAGATAAAATATACGACAAATTGAGGAATACGTTCGCCACAACATATCCATTGGATAAAATGGAGGTCATTGTTGTGATGGATGGTGTAGAGTCTGAAACTGCACATGAAGTAGAACGTTTTGGAAAAGATTTCCCGAAGTATGCACCTAAACTACATATAACTGATGTAATAAAGGGCGGGAAAGAACATGCTCAATTGAAAGGTGTTAATACTGCGCGAAATGAAATATGTATCTTCACTGATTTGGCAACAACATTTACACCAGATACGTATGTAAATTTGGTAGAACATTTTGGTGATAAAAACATTGGGGCAGTTGACGGAATGTCTCATGTGGTTTCGGACAGCCATTCAAATGAAGGGATATACCTTAAATATGAGAACAAAATCCGTGAATGGGAATCTCGAATTTCGGGTTTGGTAACATTGGGGGGTTGCCTGTTTGCTGCACGTAAATGGGTATTACAGGATACATCAACAATTCATGGGAAAGAATATCATGGATTTGTCAATAATCTTCAAAGTGATTTTCGCACTGCACTCGTTATGCAAACATGGGGGTTAACTTCAGTGTTAGAAGCCAATGCTATTGCAAACTTCAAAGACGGTGATGAAAACAAAGAGTTTGGTCGTAAGCATCGTACTATCGTGCGTGGTATCAACAATTTCTTCCATAACTTGCATCTATTGAATCCATTCTATTATGGAATGTTTAGTTATGCATTTTTCTGTCATAAATTGTTGAAATGGATGGTGCCATTCTTTATGATTGGTGCATTTGTTGCATCTTTCGTATTGGCATATGGATCTGTGTTTTGGTCAACGATATTGCTGATGCAATCAGTGGTATATGGAATGGCTATAGGTAAACCATCATCTAACAAATACATAAAGATTTTGCAGTTCTTGGTAATGTCTAACCTTGCCATTCTCAAAGCCTGGTATTCATACCTGGTCAAAGGTGAGCGGTTTGTTTCGTGGGAGCCCACAAAACGATGAAAGTAATACGAAAGAGAAATGAAGTGTGGGGAGGAGTTGATGTTGAAAATCGCATTGATGATAATCCACATAAAGTAAACAAACTAACTACTTATATGGTGGTACCATGGGATGTCATTGAAGATTTACTGCGCGAACAATATGACGATGAGATAATGGAGGATCAAACAATGACGCAAATGACACCAACAAATTCTGGTTTGGAAATAAGATTGGAGATGAACAAATGATCGTTGGAATAGGTACAGATATCGTTGAAGTTTCACGTTTGGAATTCATAGCGTCACATGATGCCGATAAGTATCGTTTGTTTACGAAAGATGAACATGCATATTGTTTGTCCAAAGCAACCCCCTTGCAGCATTATGCTGGGATGTGGGCAGTAAAAGAAGCTTATATCAAAGCAACCGGGCATACAGAAAAGCCTATGAACGAAATTGAAATTATGCACAACGTAAATGGTCAAACATTTTTTGATTTACATGATTCGACTATATCATCTGATATACATTTTCATTTAACCATCAGCCATGAAAGTGAATATGCGGTGGCTACAGTCATCATAGAGAGACTTTAAATATGAGCAAAACGATTCTTGTAACAGGTGGAGCAGGTTATATCGGTTCACATACCTGTGTTGAACTGATTCGAAATGGTTTTGATGTTATCATTCTTGATAATTTGTACAATAGTAGTGAAGTAGCCATTGACCGCATTGAGGAAATCACAGGCGGTTTTGTCACTTTTATTCGTGGTGATGTTCGAAATCTCAGAACAGTGGCTACATTGTTCTATGAACATTCGGTTGATGCCGTGATACACCTCGCTGGTTTAAAAGCACCAGCAGAATCGGTTGAGAAACCATTGAGTTATTACGATGTTAACGTTGGGGGTACCATCAACCTGTTAGGTTGTATGGAGGATGCCAATGTTAATCATTTGGTATTCAGTTCATCGGCAAATGTTTATGCCAATGACGGAACTCAGGAATATTTTAATGAAAGTTCCCCATTGGGGCCAAACAACCCGTATGGACAAACAAAGTTAACATGTGAGAATATTCTCAATGGTACGGCAAATGCCAATAATCAAGCAAAGTTCGGTATTCTCCGATACTTTAATCCTGTCGGTGCTCACCCATCTGGTTTAATTGGTGAAGATCCAATGGATATCCCCAACAACCTCGCCCCTCGTATAACTGGTGTTTTAGTGGGAAAATATCCTAAGCTGTATATCTATGGAAATGATTACAATACACAGGATGGAACCGGGATACGAGATTATATCCATGTTGTAGATCTTGCCAGAGCCCATGTTGCAACATTGAGTTATCTTTTCTTTCAAGAAATTGGAGTCTCTCAAACATTGAACATTGGAACTGGCAACGGAACGTCAGTGTTAGAGTTAATTAACGGATTTGAGGAAGTCAGTAATGCGAATGTTGCTGTGGAATTTGCTGATAGGAGAATCGGTGATGTTCCTACTTGTATTGCAGATCCAACCAAAGCGAACCATATACTTGGTTGGACAGCTGAATATGATATAATGGACATGTGTAAAGACGCGTTGCATTGGCAAGTAAACAACCCGAACGGATATCGAGATTAACTTTGGAGTAAAAATATGTGTGGTATAGCAGGTTATATTGGTGGTCGACGCAATAAAGAATTGTTGTTGAGTATGATATCTCAGCTGGAACATAGGGGTCCGGATGGTTTTGGATATTACATGGATGAACAGGCTGGTCTTGCTCATGCACGTTTATCCATTATTGATGTTGAAGGTGGTGCCCAACCATTGACCAACGAGAATGGAACCATTTGGATTACATTCAATGGGGAGATTTACAACTATATTGAATTGCGGGCAAATCTTGAAGAGCAGGGGCATTTCTTCAAGACACAAAGTGATACAGAAGTCATTATTCACGCATATGAAGAGTATGGTATGGAATGTTTTCCAATGTTAAATGGTCAATTTGCGATAGCCATTTGGGATTCGGTAAAAGAAATCGGGTTATTGGTTAGAGACCGTGTTGGCATTCAGCCTCTTTTCTTTTCGTGGGATAAAAGTACCTGTTATTTTGCCTCTGAGGTGAAAGCATTGTTTGCTAATCCGAATCTACGAAATGGTTTAAATCGTCGTGAGATTGCGAATGTATTCACATATTGGTCTCCATCAATGGGTGAGACAGTATTTAATAATGTGTTTGAAGTTTCGCCCGGACATATCAACATCATTCGTAATGGATCAATTGATGAAGTGATGTATTGGGATCATGACTACACGGAAAAGGAACAGGAATATGACCTTTATCATTATCTGAACAATGCGATTAATCTTCGTCTTCGTTCTGATGTTCCTGTAGCCGCATATTTAAGTGGAGGTTTGGACTCTTCAGTAATATCGTTACTTGCCAAACGAAACACCGATAAACTCAATACGTTTTCAATACAGTTTGAAGATGCTCAATATGATGAATCGAAATATCAACAACAGGTAGCAAGTGCGTTTAATATTGAACATACTCCATTCACATGTAGTACGAAAGATATTGCAGATAATTTTGATAATGCCGTGTTTTATGCTGAAAAACCATTATTCCGCACTGCTCCGGTTCCAATGTATCTCCTATCACAACAAGTGAAACGGGCTGGATATAAAGTGGTGTTGACGGGAGAAGGAGCGGATGAAGTGTTTGCTGGATATGATATTTTCCGTGAAACTGCAGTTCGAAAAGAAATGTTAGGTTCCAAATCCTCTGATACCGGATATATTAATCAGTTGTTGCTGAGTTTATATCCGTGGATGAGTGATAAGATGTTAACATCCAACTCGAATTATTTGAAACAATTCTTTGGAAGTTCAAGCACCGATTCCAATTTGTTTTGGTTTTCACATGAACCTCGCATTAAAACATCCTCAAAATCTCATTTGTTTTTTGCCGATGATATGGAATCATTAGTTGCTGAAAGATTCTTTCAATATTTGGAAGATAACAAAACAGCGGATTCCCTTTTAAAACGGGCTCAATATATAGAGTTCAAAACTCTATTCAGTGGATATTTGATATCTTCTCAGGGGGATCGTATGTTAATGGCAAATGGTGTTGAAGGAAGATTTCCTTTTCTAGATCCCAATGTCGTATCCTTCGGGGATTCTCTAATAGTTGATGATAAAGTTCGAATTGGTTCGGATGGAGAGATGGTAGAGAAAGCTATTTTGAAACGTTTGGCTAATAGAGAATCCCTCTTCCCTCAAGATATAATTGACCGTCCAAAACAACCATACATGGCTCCTGATGTGAATGCTTTTATGCTTGATAACGGTTTTTGGCACGAATCGGTAGGGTTTGCATTGACAAAAGATTATGGTTATTTTGACATGCGAAAGATTGACATCCTGGCCAATAAGTTTCAGAAAGGGTTGGCTAAAGGGTTTTCTGAAAACATGGCATTCATGGGGTTTTTGAGTACACAGTTGTTGCACCACAGTATGGTGGAGAATTATCAACCCCAACCAACTGTTGCAGATATGACAAGGTTCCAAATTAAAGTCGAAAAGTAGAGGTATCTTATGAGTTATTATATAATGCCAGTGTCTTCCGCACATGAAGCTGGAGAGTTTATCAACATACTCAATAATAACCTATATCTGAATGGTAGCGCACCAGATAGATATTCTTGGTTTTATGAAGGGGGACATGCCAAAGCATATCTACTGTATGAATTTGGTGGTTCTGAACCGATTGGAACTATCGGCTTTCGTTATCGCAAGTTCAAAACCCCTCTTGGTATCCTGACAGGAGCCCTGGCTGCGGATTTGGCGATTAATAAAGATAAACGCAACATCCAAGCTGCACTACAGTTTGTTAACATTGCAGTGGATGCCATGTTGAAGCATCCGGATGTAGATTTTATCTATACGATTCCCAACAAGAATTCAAGCATGGTGATAAAACGAACTGGTTTATTTACATCATTGGGTAATTTCGAACGTTATGTGAAATTGATTTCATTTGAAGAAGTTTTTAAAGATAAACCATATCGTTTCATAACTCCATTTTTAAATATGGGGTGGAATATCGCCTCATACGTTTCCAACTTTGGTAATATATTAAAGCATACCAATGGTATGAATGATGCAGCATGGGATAGTTATTCGAAAGATGACACCTTGATGGGGTTTCGTGACTATGATTATCTAACCTGGAGATATCTGGATGCAAATGATGGATATCAAACATTTCAAATTTGTGATGATGGGAAGTATGCTTTTTTGATATACAAGATCATCAAAAACCGAGCATATGTTGTGGATCTTTTGTATCCATTTTGTGATGATGAGATGTTGGTCAAACTATTCGCAACTTTTGAACAAAGAATGTTTGCTGAAGACCGTTCTATGATTGTGGTACAGAGTTTGGGATGTGATTCTGTCATTAACACGTTAAGTGATGAGTTATGGTATAAACCATATTCGAATAGTGACAAAGAAATATTAGTTGCAACAACTGACGATCCCGTGTTACAATGTCTAGCCGATTGTGACAGTTACTGGTTTGCAGGCGATGAGGATGCCATTCAATGAGTACGTTAATCCAAAATATTAAACGGGCGGATACCCCGTTTTACGCTAATCTGAAAGCGTTACTGAAAGCGGTTCTCAGTTTCAGTTTCCCTTCCATCTATTTTATACACCGTCCGTTGTATACCCTTCATGTATTCGTTGCCAACCTGTGGCATCGACTCATTGCCGGGATGTGGTATGTGCCGTTGTTTAAATCTCGTTGTGAGAGGTGTGGTCCTACACTGAATGTGTTTGGTGGCATGCCTCTTATTATGGGTCAACCAAAACTATTCTTTGGAAATCAAATAACACTGATAGGAACAACAATCGCTAGTGGCCATGTGTATGATAACCCAGAAGTGGTCATCGGAGATCGTGCCAGTATAGGATATGGCACAGTCATTAGTGCATCTCGGTATGTGGAAATTGGCAACGATACTATGATTTCCAAGAATTGTTATATAGCTGATAACAATGGTCACCCAATATCCCCAAAACGTCGACTGAAACATGATAGTGTTAAACAAAGTGAAGTTGACCCCGTATACATCGGGAAAAATGTTTGGATCGGAGTGAATTGCTGCATCATGAAGGGAGTTAAAATTGGAGACAATGCAATCATTGCCGCCAACTCCGTTGTCGTTACCGATGTGCCAGCTGATACCATCTACGGTGGTGGTATTGCAAAGCATGTAAAAGATATTACAGAGGAATAAATGAAAGTAGCACAGTTTATTGGAGAATGTGGTCCGGGAGGAGCAGAGACCATTGCATTTAGTCTTGCCCGTGATATTGCGGATGATGTTAAGATTCCTTCTATCGTTTATGTAAAGAATATATCCGATGCCGAATGGTGTGAATCTCGGCTTGATAATTCTAAAGTTGCTATCCAAGTATTGCCCAATGATGTAATGCGTTATTGGGGAGTAAAGGATATATGGAAGTTCGCATTGGCATTTAGAAATCAGTTACGTAAAGATGGCATAACCGTTCTTCATTCCCATATGTATCCACAAATTGTTCGTGGTTCTTTGGCTGCAATGTTAGCAGGAGTTGGAAGCATTGGTACACTACATGATGTGTATTCCATACAGGAAAAGCCAAATCGTATACGATGGTTAAAAATGGCAACCTGGATTGGAACCCAGTTGGTTACAGTTTCCAATCATATGAATATGATTTATCATAAGATCAGTCGAGATTATCCTTTATGCAAATTGCCAAAAGATAATCCTGTTGTCGTTTATAATGGGGTGAATACCGAAAAGTTTTATCCCCGAGAATGTGAAGATGAAAAGAAAGTCGGATTGAATTTAATATCCGTAGGTCGTCTTGCAGATGTGAAGAATTATAGTCTTCTTCTTTCTGCAATGCATAGAGCCATTGAAGGAGGACATGAGCACATTTATTTAACATTGATAGGTGATGGTGAAAAACGAGATGAACTCGAATTCCTGGCTGAAAAGTATTTAGATGGGCATGTTACTTTTCTGGGAGTAAGAGAAGATGTCAATGAACTATTATGTCAGGCCGATATGTTTGTATTGCCTTCCAAATCCGAGGGGCTATCCTGTAGTATTCAGGAAGCAATGGCTAGCGGGCTCCCCATTTTGGCATCTAACGTTGGGGGCAATCCCGAGTTAGTCAACAACAATGTTAATGGGATTTTATTTCCTTCAGATGATACTGAAACGTTGGCTAGAGAATTGGAACATTTATCGGCTAACAAGTATCGATTGAAGTCAATGGGCATGGAATCAAGACGGATAATTGACGATATGTTTTCTTTTGATGAAATGTCATTGAATTATATCAGACTTTATGCAAGACATGGGTTGACATCACTTTGAGTTTCTGTATAATGGTGTCAAATTGGTTTAATATTATTAACTGAGGAAAGAGCATGAGTATTGCTAACCAAGTGCGTGAATACATTGAAGAGTTTGTTTTGTATGGAGACCCCCTGGATAGTGATGATACATCACTGGTGGAAAGTGGAATGGTTGATTCTACTGGGGCAATGGAACTCGTAACATTTATTGAAGGAACCTTCAATGTTCAAATCCCCAATAACGAAATTGGTCCAGAAAATCTTGATACGGTTAATCGTATCACTTCTCTAGTGGAACGCCTTTCTGGTGAAGCCGCTTCCCAAGTAGCTTGAGGTAAATTAACAATGCAAGTTTGTACCAAGTGCGTTCTGCCTGAGACATTCCCTGGCATTCATTTTGATGATGATGGTGTTTGTAATCATTGCAAACAATTTGAATCATTTACGGCAACCGATGAACAGCGTGTTCAATATCAGAACAAACTCATGACGATGGTTGATACCTATAAAGATCGACCTACTCAAGTTCTGATGGCTTACAGTGGTGGTAAAGATTCAACATACACTATGTGGCTGATGAAAGAGAAATATGGTGCCGATGTCATTGCCTTTACGTTTGATAATGGATTCATTTCCGATCAAGCCTACACCAATATTAACAACGTATGTAGTGCGTTGGATATTGAACATGTTATTGTGCAATACGAACAGGAAATGTTGAACGAATTGTTCCGACATGCTTCTACTACGGAAGGTTCTATGTATCCAATGAAGACAATGGAACGGGCTTCGTCCATCTGTACAATTTGCAGTGGTTTCTTTAAGGCTGCGGCAATGAAGATGGCAATTGAACAAAAGATTCCAATGATTGGTTATGGTTGGTCTCCAGGTCAAGCACCCATTCAATCTGCTTTGACTCAAGCAAACCCAAGGTTTGTTAAGATGGCACAGGCCAATGCGTGTAAACCAATTACCAATGTGATTGGGGATTCTGCGGAAGAATATTTCCTCCAGCCTGAACATTATGGTATTGAAGATCATGAATGGCCATGGAGTGTGCATCCTCTTGCTTTTGAAGCATATGATGAGGAAGAGATAAAACAGTTTATTCAAACTCTTGGTTGGGTTAATCCAACTGATGTTGATACCAACTCAACCAATTGTACGATGAACGCATTTGCAAATCAGGTACATATCGATAAGTTTGGTTTTCATCCTTATGTACAGGAAATTGCGAATATGGTTCGGCAAGGTACCATGTCTCGTGAAGAGGGAATGGAAAAGATCTATACCGACCAAAACCCAACCTTGGTTAACTTCGCACTTCAAAGTATTGAACTTAAAGTCGAGTAACCGTTAACATTAATCAAATTTGAGGAGTAAATCATGAAACTTAAAATGGTAGCTTTGGTTGCAGGTTTGATGCTGAGTACCAGCGTCTTTGCTTGCCCCAATGAGGTATTTCAACGTCAAACGGGTAGCTTTGATTGGATGGTGTCTGGTTCATTTAATGGACAACGGTTTTCCAGTTCCGGGTCATCCTACGCGGAGTTGGTTGCATCATTGGAGAGATACCTCGCAGCATTGAGGAACCACAATCCGAAAGACGCTCAGGCAGTATTTGTCCCTGTCACTTCGAATTGACTTCAATTTTAATCGGGGGTGGTCTACACCCCCACCCTTTAATGTAATATCAGTCATTGATGTTCTAACGTGGAGATAGAAGCATGACAACAGAATCAACTATTGAAAAGTTCGACAAGGCGAATCATCGCCGAAGTCATTTACAAACCGTTTCAGGAGAGGGACGCAAACAAGGTTCATATGAAATCCCGGATGATGAAGATGAACCAAGACAGCAAACAAACCAAGATTGGGTTTTCTATCGTGAGCCACCTCCATTAATGTTGGAGGATCATTCAGGTCTTGATCTACGGGCTATGTTCAGTTCCATGTGGTACTATCGTGGTATTTTCGCAAGTATCGCTCTGATTTTGGCTACATTGTTTGTCTTGGGTAATGAGTTCTTCATGCCCGATAAGTATGAAGCTACAGCTCGCGTTCGTGTTAAAATGCTAAGCATTGATGATGATGCTATTGCTGCTCGGACTTTCTCAATCATTCCAACTGAAGTATTGAGTGATAAAGTACTTACCCGAGTTATCAACCAGTTAGGGATGACAAAAAAGGAAACTGATCCTTTGATTGCTCGTGCTCTGACAGCTGTTGGTATTGAACCAAAGCAAACTGTGGAAGATGGGTCAGGCATCATGCGTTGGTTGCGTCAAGATATTAACATTGGGCAGGAACGGCAAGGTACGGCCACTGCAGTGTTTACGGTTAGTCTTGTGGATAAAGATCCAGAGAATGCTGCAGCCATTGTCAATGCAATTGTAAATGCATACATTGACTTGCGTTATACATTTGAAACATCAGACGCCAGTGAAGCTGTTGTGTTCTTACAACCAAAAGTTGACACTGCACAGACGCGTGTGGATGAAGCACATGCTAGCTTGACTAAGTTTCAAATGGAAAACAGCGCATTCTTGGTACCTGCTTCAGCTATTGAAGAGAACATTGCTCGGTTACAGCGGGAATACACTCAATCAGATACACGAATGAAGGAGTTGAAAGAACTTAACGTTGGATTAAAAGGTCTGTTGAAGAATGAACCTCGTTACTTGTCTGCTGGCGTAATTGCCCCCGGTGTGGCAACTGTTGATTCTGAGTTGGCGGCAATGGAACAGCGATTGGTATCAGCAGAAGGTCGTTACGTTGCAGGACATCCATATATCAAACAGCTTAAAGATGAAATTGCTGCGTTACAACGAGCAGCCAAAAGACCCTCGCGGACAAATTCTGCTAATGGTCGTAATCCCAACCCATCTTGGTTACAGCTGAGTCAAGAGATTACTGCCAATAGTGCAGAGTATCGAGTTCTGAAAGCACGTCTCCCTGATATTGAAGCCAATATTAAGAAACTGACTGGGCATTTGGCAAATGCCACAACAGCACAAGCTGCTTTGCTGACTCATCAGAGTGCATGGGATCAGGCTTATAACCAGTATCGTGCATTGAATGATCAGTTACTTGAAGCCGAGCTTAAAGCTGATGCGGAAAATAAAGAAGTTGGTAAAGACTTGTCCATCATGGATCACGCAGTGGTTCCCACATTGCCTATTACAGCATCACGAACCAAACTTCAAATGATTGGTTTGCTGGGTGGTATCTTCATCGCATTTGCTCTCATACTGTTCTATGCGCGGGTTAAGAACTTTGAAATCCCCGAGGATGGATATCCTTCTGGTACTGCCAGAGCTGTTATTCTCAACCTGTTCGGTATTACGTGGTTCTTGGCGTTGGTTGGGTATATTATTATCAATCCTTACATCTGAGCAACTGCAGGACTTGTAACTGATAACAGGTCTCCACGTAATCTAACTGTTGGTTACAAGTCCTGCCCTGTTTCTTGACTTGCGATTACAATTATCGCATAATACTACAAGGTTAATCAATTAATGGATTCAACAATGACAGCACAACGTTCAGTCTTCACCATGACTAACGTATGGTTCTTCCTTACCTTGGCTCTATTCGCCATACATTACGGTCGTTTATATCCAGCTGCATTTGAGGTGGCAAGACCTTTCGCTTTACTCTCCTTGACAGTGGGAGCATTACTCTTCCTCAGTAGAAAAGATTTCATTCAGTGGAAATATCCACAAATGCAAGCGGTCTGGTTTTTGATAGGGTGGATGTTAATAGGTATCCCATTCGCACTTAATTATGGTAATGCATTCATGACAACCCGAAATGTCATGATGTTCCTACCATTTATGTTATCAATCATAGTCTTAATCAATGATGTAAAGAAGTTACGAATTCTTGTGAATGTCATTCTCTTTGTGGCTATATTGAATGCCGTCAGAGGATTCCTTTTGTTTGATGGTCCGGGTCGAAATACAATGATTAACCTTGGAGCCTTTTTGGGCGATCCAAATGATTTCTCATTGTATTTGAACATGATGATCCCGTTTGCCTATTTCATGTTTCTTCAAGAAAGACGATGGAATTTCATGAAACTGTTTTATGGATTAACATTGGGGTTCATGATAGCAATGGTGGTTATGACATTCTCCCGAGGGGGCATGGTGGGATTAGTGGCTGCGGGTGTCATCATGTGGTGGTTCTCCCCTAATCGAGCAGCAACGTTTGCGTTGGGAATGTTAGCATTGATTGGAGTATTTCTCTTTTCGGGAGATGGATATATCTCGGCAATGAGTACCACAACTGATTTGAGTCATTCAACCATACAGCATAGATTTACTTTATGGTCTGCTGCACTCAACATGTTTATTGATCATCCAATAATGGGGGTCGGGGTTAGTAATGTTCCGTTCCATATTGCTGATTATGTTCAGCATAATAACAATCCGTATTTTATATTTGTGGTGGCACATTCCATTTGGTTCACTGTCATGGCAGAAGGTGGATTGATTGGTGCTGTTCTTTTCGGTTGGTTGATATTTGCTAACTGGTCTGGTGCAACTCGTTTGACTAGGGTTAGACAAATTGACTCTGATTCAAGATATCTGCGTCATTATGGAGCTGCAACGTTAGCGTCCATGGTTGCGTTCTTGGCATCAGGATCATTTCTGACCGTTAATTATTATCCACATATATGGTATCTAACAGCAATGATCGTTGTAGGTATAAAGATTCTTAACCACCATCATATTCGTTATGATATTGCAACGAAAATTGGATGGTTTAACAGAAAGTATTGACAGCAATATTGATTGCTGTATAATATGTCCGTGTGCTGTGATAAACAGCAGTATTTAACTTAACTGTAGTCCTAAGAGGAATTAAATCATGAGTAAACTTTTCTTTTTTCCAGTCCTAGCACTGCTATTCCTATCAGGATGTAGTGGTTATCAAGTCAGAGATGCTATCCCTGTTGATCAAGTATTCGGAGCATATGATGTTGATCCCGAATACTTGGTTCAGGTTGGTGATACTGTTCGAGTCGCCTTCCGTACTTTCGAAGATCCAACCAATCCCGAAATCGTGAATGTTGTCGTTCGACCCGATGGTAAGGCATTCTTCCCCCTGTTAGATGATGAAGTTCTGTTAGCAGGTTATACTCCCGCTGCTATTCGTGATGCTCTTCTGACCGAGTATAAGAAACTTATCAAGAACCCATCCATCACGGTTAACATTGTGAATTTTGGACCTCGCAACATCTATGTTGGTGGAGAGATTCGTGATATTCGCTTGGAACATACCTTCAATCGTGGAATGACAGCTACCCGTGCTATCATGATGGTTGGTTATGATACCTACCGTGGTGATCTCAATAACGTTATCGTGGTACGTCAAAGTGAAAACGGCAAAAAGCCCAATATCATGCAATTGCGTCTGAAAGATGCTTTGGAAAACCGAGCACCCGAGCAAGATATCGCTCTGCGTCCCAATGACATCGTATTTGTACCACCCAAGGGTATGGTGCAGGCGGGAGATGTTATTCGCCAGATCGACGGTCTAATCCCATTCACGGGTATCATCTACCCAGTTGGTGCGGCATATGCCATCGATCAGATGAATATCTTCCCAGCTGATAATAATTGATAGTAATATCTAATCATCTCGATAGACTCTGGCACCCTTGTGGTGCTAGAGTCGCATAACCAAAAGGCACTCCAATGTTAAACAAGATATTGACCGCCCTCTCAAACCCAATAAAAGTATTTCAAGTAATTAAACGAACAATCAGAAGCAAGTGGTACGTTCTTAAGTATCAACATATTCTTAAAAAAGCTGACTTCGGTCGTAACTTCATAGCAGATGGTGTCCTCAGTATTACTGGTCCTGGTTTTGTTGTCTTCGGAGACAATATCAGAATTGGTATGACAGTTACCCCGTGGACGTATGACAAAGATGCAGTCATCTCTATCGGTAACAATACATTTTTAAATGGAACCAGGTTCGCCTGTGCTAAACAAATTAACATTGGAAATGATTGTCTAATTGCGGATTGTCGAATCATGGATACAGATTTTCATGGTGTTGATCCCAATAACAGACATAATCCAGAACCCCCCGAGCCAATTGATATCAAAGACAATGTTTGGATTACCATTCAATGTGTAGTTCTTAAGGGAATCACAATCGGGACAGGATCAACCGTAACTCCTAACTCTGTGGTTACATCTCCAATTGGCATCAACAGAATAGTTGGTGGAAACCCAGCCAAAACAATCAAAAATATATAGGTCAAATTATGTTCAAAAGACTTGTAACAGGTTCCTCCCTTAGTGTCATAGCACTGATGGCTAATATCCTCACGGCTATGATAATGATGCCATTCATCATCCATTCATTGGGTGATGTTGATTATGGTCTTTGGGTGTTGGTGGCATCCTTTGTTGGATACTATGGACTCCTCGACTTCGGTATGTCTGCTGCGGCAACACGATTCATATCTCGGGCAGATGGAAAAGGCGATGTGGAAGAAATGAATATCATCCTTAACACTGTGGGGGTTTTCTTTGCAGGGTTAGGGTTTACAGTCTTTATAATTTCAGTCATTGTAGCATCTATGGTTGAAAGTCAAGTTACTGCTGCCTTGTGGTTAACTGTAGGAATAACCTGTATCTTTCAATTCGGATTAAGAGGATTCTATGGATTGTATTTCGCTCGTATTCGACAGGACATTCTGTCATATACCACAATTGCAAAGTTAATATTCCGAACCGCTTTGATTTATTATTTCCTCAGTACAGGTTATGGAGTGGTAGCCGTTGCAGTTATTACAATGGTGGCAGAGATTCTTTTCTATGGTATTGACATGATACTGTTAAAAAAGATTGTCCCGGAGATGAAAATATCTTGGGATTTAGTCAGAAAGGAACGAGTTAAAAAACTGATTAACTATGGAAAGTTCTCCATGGTTCTACAGATATCAGATCTGTTAAAACTGAGAGCCCTTCCAGTTATTGTAACTTATACTGTTGGGTTAACATGTGTTGTGTATTTCAGTATTGCCATGCGGTTGATGGAAATCTATCAGGAAGTTATGCACAAAATAATTGGCATTGTGGTACCAGTATTCAGTCAATATGAAGCGCGGGATGAACATGCCAATATTAAGAAAGCATTTTGGATGACATTTCGAATCAATGTTATGTTGAGCATATTGTTCGGCGCGGGAATCATGCTGTTCTCGGGTAACTTTATTAATTGGTGGATTGGTGAAGAATATGAATTCGCTTATGGTATAACATTGTGGTTGTCTGTTGGACTTATGGCATTCACTATAAATGAAACGGGGAAATCGGCACTGTTTGGTGTTTCTAAACATCAAACATTTGCATGGGTGTCAATGCTTGAAAGTATCGCAGCTGCAATGTTAGGTGCTGTATTGGGATATCTTTATGGACCATTATACATTGCAATTGGTATGGCATCAGTTTTTGTATATGTAGAATTGGTTCATAAACCGTTCATCGTTGTTGATGAACTAAATCTGAGTTTGAAAGAATATTACCTTACGTTGTTCAATGTTGGTATACGTATGGGTATTCCTGTTGCTATATGGGCATACGTGGGGAGGGGATGGCATACAACATCAATTTGGTATATAATGCTTGGTGCTGGTTTGTTTGTGATTTCCCTTATACCAGCGATGTGGTTTAGTTTGGGTGACGATAATAAAGAAATATTGCGTCGCAAGGTGTTGTCAAGATTATCTTTTAAGGGGATAAAATGTTAAAAAAGTTAGCAATGAATTTGGTTGAGTTTAGTGGGTTTCAAGCATTAACTCGGGAGATACACAAGGACAAGACGATTGTCTTGATGTATCACGGAGTGTGCCCAAATACTGCTTGTTATAATGATTGGCTTCAGGTACAAGAAGATGATTTCTTTGATCAAATGCAGTATCTTTTTGAGAACCATGATGTAATTTCATTGGGAGATGCCATTTTTGGTGAAGAAATAGAGAAAATGCATAGTGGCCCAAACATCGTAGTTACCTTTGATGATGGATATGCCAACAACTATACGCAGGCTTACCCAATCTTAAAGAAGTTTGAGATCCCCGCCACCATTTTCCTGGTAACTGACCATATCAATACTGACAAGGTATTTTGGTATGATAAATTGTATGCGGCAATGAAGAACGCGTCATTTGGTGAAAAATATATTGCTGACAAAATAGGAATGTTTAAAAGGTTCCATCCACATGAAATTGAGGTGAGGGTGGATAATTTCTTATTTGAACTAGGAATAGATATGCCTGAGTATGCAAAAAAGGAATGGTATTCGAATCTTTCCATTGAACAAGTTCGCGAAATGAATAGTAGTGGTTTGGTTGATTTTGGGTCACATACTCATCGTCATGAATTGTTAACCAACATGGATCTTAATGACGTTGAATTTTCATTAAAAACTTCTATGAGATTGATGGATGAAATGATTCCAGATAATCTCCCGATCATTTGTTATCCCAACGGGTGGTATAATGAGGATATTCATAAACTTGCCGCAAAAATAGGATATATTGCTGGAATTCGGGCAGATCACAGCAGTAACGGATTCTGGAAATATGAAGGTGAAAGTCATGATATCATCCCCGCGCTCCCTCGATGGGGGGTTGGACGGGATATGTCAATGGACAATTTTAAATCTATCGTATCTGGTTCTCTGGAGACTTTGCGCCAGGTCACACACAAGACACAGTGAGGAATGATAAATATGAGTGTAAGGAGAATACTTACCCTGATGTTATTGGCTTTCTTAATTGTAGCATCAGGTGTTACAATTGGGAGAAACAATATGGCAACTTTATTACTTGATGAACGTTTTGAAGACGATAATTACGCTGGACGAGGCTGGCAAAACAACCTCATGGCAACACAATCAGGGTATTTCAAAGATACAGATCCTCATTTCGGTAGGATAATGTATAATCGTTGGACTGGCACGGGCGATGACAGCGGCGCAATGCCTGATGGTGTTATGAGTGGAGCAGTATTTCCACTAACCCGAGCACAGATGGATACGGGTATCACCCTGTATTGGGCTAACAAATGGCACAATATGATTGATAACCCTGCAACTTCTGATGCAGCTCATAATGCAGTCCGTGGTAACTTCCGAGTACCTACCATGGGTAACCTCACTGGACAATGGATTATTGATGTACTTTCTCAGTCATCTGGTATCCGAGTAGCAAATGGACAGATTATGGATAGAGGACATGGTGTTGTTCCTCGTTATCCAAATTATGCCCCAGATAAGATTCCATTCTTGGGTACTGCTAGTGATGCAGGATACATCAAAGGATTGGATGCACAATCTTATGTGAGAGATGATCGATGGTTTGAATTTGTACTGTATATAGAGCCTAACAATGGTGGTCCAAATGGTAAATCTCGCATGTATCATCGTCGTTTGGGAGAGAGCGAATGGCAACTAGATTGGGATGTTACTCGAAAGGTATGCCACTCTGTTGGTGATGCTGGAATGGTAGGTATCGGTACATATCTCCACTCTCGCAACGGAAGACCCGGAGATCCTGTTACTGTCTCTTGGGGACGCTATACCGTTTGGGAAGGTGACGCCATGGCAGACGGCAGTGTTGATAAACTAGTAGGTGGTGGTTCAAATACGGGTGGTAACACTGGTGGTAACACTGGAGGCGGAGATACAGGTGGTGATACTAATCCTGCAGGTACTCCTGATATTACTGGTCTGAAAGCAACTACAAAGGCTAACTCTGCAGTTATCTCATGGACAACCAATGTCCCTGCTAACGCTGTTATGGACTATGGTGATACTGAAGCAAGAGGAACTATGGTTCGTGATGATGAACTGAAGACTGATCATGCATTAGAGATTCATGGTCTGGAAGAAGGTACCACTTACTACTACCGTGTTAGTAGCAAATCTGAAAGCGGCGACGTTAATTTGATTCAAGAGAATCAAACCTTTGTTGCAAAAGCACCAGTAGTGGAACCAATTAAGCCAGAAGTTACTTGTGTCCTTGACCAAATCGATGCTAAGGCAGGTGATGGTGTTATGTTTAACGGAACTGAATGGGTTACGATAAATCTTGAAGCTGAAGTGATTAAGATCCTTCAAGAACGTACCAAACTAACTGTCAGTTAAACGCGATTGTCGCGGGGAGGAAAGAGAAGGGAGCTTTCGGGCTCCCTTTTTTGTTGACACAGTTCACATTTTTCATTAAAATACCCACACCTGTGGTATTAATTTAAGGGGAGTACATGGACATTTCATTTATCATTCCAGTTTTCAATGAGGAGACTCATATTGTCAACTGTATTGTATCTATTCGTAATGTAATGCGGAACTTACCATATGAGTTTGAATTCATTATAATTGACGACGCATCGGTGGATAATTCACCACTATATGCTTCTACTAACATTAGGGTGAAAGATGAAATTCCAAGAGATTCATACGATTATCTGATTGAACTTGATGAAAAGGTCTATCCCTCCATTGTGCGTAACATTGGAGCGAAAAAGGCATCTGGTAATATCTTTGTGTTCCTGGATGCAGATGTGGTGGTAACTCCTGAATGGGGCTCCAATGTTAAAACTGCTTTTGATATTGTCCAAAACGACAATGTTATTACGGGATCTACCGTATCTACCCCATCAGACGCTCCCTGGTTAATTAGGGCATGGTTTGCTGGGTTGGATACCAAACGTCGTAATTATATCAATGGAGCCCATATCATCGTCTCTCGTAATGTATTTGAAGAATTAGATGGGTTTGATGAACTGTTGGAGACTGGTGAAGATACAGATTTCTCATATCGGGCATCAGAAGCAGGCAAAGCTGTGCATCTTGATCAGGCGTTGAAAGTAATCCATTATGGATATCCGGATACTCTAAAGAAGTTCTTCAAACGAGAACGTTGGCATGGTAGGGGGAATTTTACTACCTTCAAATCAATGAAAACAAAGACTTCCATATTCGTTTTAACATTGTTTTTGATGTTTATGTTAGGGATTTCCCTACTTTTTGTTGGGAATATATGGGGGATCATCGCATTTGTTTTTGCATTTATGGGGACTTCTTTGATGTATGGTATCAAACGAATGAATAAACTATCAGATTTGATACCCTGTACATTTCTATCTGGAACATTCTTTTTAGGAAGAATGACAGCACTAATTGATATGATTATATTTACGTTGACAAACGGTAAATTAATAAAGTATTATATACTGAACGAAAATAGTGGAGTTAAGAATGACAAAGCACTTTAAAATTGCAAGTGACAACACTGAACCGTTTAACAAATTCTCTATTGAAGGATGTATAACACATGAGAATTGTTTAAACGCGAAGGAGGAAATTCATAAGTGTTTGTTTACCAACAGGGAATTATTTGATTGTGTTACCATTGATTGTGCCAAACTTGAAGAGATTGATGGTAGTGGGGTTGGGGTGTTGGTTAACTTGTATATTGCTTTGCAATGTCAAGGGAATAAACTTTTCCTGATTAACCTTCAAGAACAACCAAGAAAACTATTAATTTATTTGGATATCAAACATTTCTTTATGGAGACCAAACAATGCCATTTTCCGTCAGCATTGCAAAACGCATAATTGACATTTTGATTTCATTCTTTGCACTGATGGTGTTGTTTCCCATCGGTATTGTAATCGCAATGTTAATCAAACTCGATTCACATGGACCTGTTTTCTACAAACAACTCCGTGTTAAGCGTTGTATGTCCAACAGTTTCCTTTATGGATGTATACCAAGTGCAGCAGATACTTTTCTTTTGTATAAGTTTCGAACCATGGTTAATGATGCTGAAAAAGATAGTGGTGCCATTAACGCGGGAGAGGATGATCCACGAGTAACTAAAATTGGAAAGTTTCTCAGGCATACACGCATTGATGAGTTTCCAAATTTAATCAACGTATTGATTGGGGATATGAGCATTGTAGGACCGCGTGCCGACCGCTTGGAAATATTCAAAGAGGTTGAATCTGATTTTCCCATAATCTATGAACGAACCCGATATGTCAAACCTGGCATTACGGGATATGCACAGTTGGAACTTCGATCAAATGGTTCTCTTAACTCGGACGATCCATTGACCAGTGTAGTGGCAAAGCATGACTTGGAACTTCCAGCATATTCATTTAGATATAAGATGTATTATGATTTCTCTTATGTCATGAAGCTGTCATCGTTTTGGTCATTCATCAAAACAGATTTCATGATTATGTTGAAAACACCATACATCATGTTCTTTAAGAGAAACGTAATATGAAGATTTTACACACAAACGATTCAGGGGGGATGTATGGCAAAGAACAAGTCATACTAACATTGGTGCGGAAACAAGTTGAACATGGGCATGAAGTTACCGTGGCTGGCTTTGGTGACGATGCATTCTTTTATGAAGCATCCAACATAGCAAATGGTGGATTTACACTCTATCGAAACATTTCTGATTTCAGAAAGCAACTTCCACATTTCAATCAATATGATGTGATTCATACACATGATTTTAAAACTGGAGTTCTTCTTGCAGCACGACATTTATATAACATTCATACTCCAGTGATTAGGACTGTTCATGGATATACGGGATTCGGCAAACCATTCTACAGTAAAATCAAGCTGTATGAATATGTTGATAGGATTATGCACTTGTTCAATACACAAACCGTTGCTGTATCTCCTGATTTAGCTTCAATGTTAGGTGCCACGTTGATACATAATGGAATTGACCCTGTAGAAATTGATCGTGAAAATCTTAGTCTACGTGCAGACATTGTTGATTTCTGTACTGAACCTGTTGATGATATGCCCATCGATTCAACATTTGTGTTTGGTACGATGGCAAGATTAAGTCATGAAAAGAATTTGGATGTATTGATAGATGCCATTTCTATGACTAAAGGTGCAAAGTTATTGTTATTTGGTGACGGATATCTACGGTATGAGCTAGAAGAACGTGCTCAACAATATCCGGGAAAGGTATTCTTTGCTGGATTTGAAAGTAATCCCACAGATTATCTTTCATTGTTTGATTGTTATATTCAACCATCATTAACGGAAGGGATGCCAATATCAGTGTTAGAAGCAATGTCGGTTGGTATTCCGTTAATGGTATCTCATGTGGGTGGAATGAAGATTCTTCATGATGAAAATGCTGCTGTCGATTCATCAACCACCCCTAATTTTATGGCAGCACGAATGCGTAGTTTCATAAGTCATAATGTGAGAAGAGATGATATGGTGAAAAATGCAACAGCATTATTCAATGACAAATTCTCTGCTGACGCTATGTATGAAGCTTATCTTAAACTTTATACGACAACCAAAGATGTTGTCGAGGAGAACGAATAATGTGTGGTATAGTTGGTGTAGTTCTTGCTGATACTGGTTCAGTTAAAGAGGATTTGTTGAAACCCCTTAAGCGATTGGAATATCGTGGATATGATTCGTGTGGGTTTGCAACCACTAATGGATTTTCGGATAAGTCAGTGGGTAAGATTTCCTCATTTATAGATTGCATGACTGGCAACGAAGAATTTCGTGTTGGTATTGCTCATACCCGTTGGGCTACGCATGGGAGGAAAACTATCACCAATGCTCACCCTCACAGTGATAAAGTGGGGCAAATTCAGGTAGTCCATAACGGTATCATTGAAAACTATCGTGAACTGAAAGCAAACTTGGAAGAAGCAGGGTATGAATTTGTGTCCGAAACAGACACTGAAGTCATCCCACATTATTTTCACTATCATGTGATGAAAATGGGGATGTCCTTCTTGGAAGCAATTAAAGCTTTCTACAAAGACGTGAGGGGTACCTACGCAGTATTACTCATTGATACCAAGGCTAACAGTATCTATGCTTTCAAGAAAGATTCTCCATTGGTACTTGGTATTGGTAGTGAATTCTTCATGGTAGCATCCGATATCTATGCATTTACCGACAGAACCGAAAATGCAATCTTCTTTGAAGACTATCAGGCTGCGGTTATCACAAAACAATGCTATCAGTTCTTTGATATCAATAATCAGAGAATTCAGTTACCCGTTACTCAGGTTGAAAGACAACCTGACGATGAGGAAATTGAATATCCTCATTATATGATTAAGGAAATCTATGAACAACCTCACGTATCTCAACGGTTGTTTCAGTCTTTGAGACGAGATCAGGCGACAAAGCGTGATAAGTTCAGCACATATATTGATCAAGCCGAGAAAGTTCTCATTGTCGCATGTGGTACCAGTCATCATGCCGGGTTAGTAGGTCGATCTATGCTACTGAAACAAGGTCTGAACGTGCAGAGCATTATTGCATCAGAGTTTGATACAATCTCCACCGTTGATTCCAAGACATTCATCATCGCGATTAGCCAAAGCGGAGAAACCATGGATGTCGTAACTGTACTGAAAAAGGCAAAGGATCATGGTGCTAGAATTGGAGCTATCACAAATTCAGCATACTCCACCATTGAACGATTGAGTGATGTTTCAATTAACATCCTGGCAGGACCAGAAATCGCAGTGGCTTCAACCAAAGCATTTACTAACCAAGTTGTTGCTTTGATGGCAATTGCCTCCGATTTCACAACAATTTACGATTTGCAAACTCTGCCGCTTCGAATCACTGAAGTTATCAAGAACAATGAACCTTTTATCAAAGACATTGCCTTGACAATCGCAAATAAAGAACACGTATTCTTTCTCGGTCGCCGCACTCAATACCCCGTTGCACTTGAAATGGCACTAAAGCTGAAAGAAATCAGCTATATCCATGCCGAAGGTATGATGGCAGGTGAACTGAAGCATGGTTCCATTGCACTGATTGACCCTTCTGAAAACACTCCTGTGTTCGTCCTGGCTCCACACAACGATGAACATATGCTATCTAGTGTTGAAGAAGTTAAGGCCAGAGGAGCGAACACAATCGTCGTCAGCGATGAAAAATCAGGGGATATATACATTCCTTCCAATAGCCCTGTCGAGTTCGCTATTGGAGCATCCGTAATTGGACAGCTTCTTTCCTACTATACTGCAAAATTGTTGGATCGCGATATCGACCAACCACGTAATTTAGCCAAATCTGTGACGGTCGGATAATAAATACTACATGCTTGTACGTATTATCACCTTCTTATGTTTGTTTCTCACTCCAATGTTAGGTCATTCACTTGACTTAACATTGGAGGAATCTGGGATTGTTAAGAGATTCCCGTCATGTTTTATCCCCATTGTGAAATCTAGAGATGCAATTTGGGAAAATAACTTTCTGTTTGCCGCCACCTTGTTAGATGAAAATAACAATCCAACAATGTACATAGATCCCGAGGCATTCTCTGAAGCCCCTCCTGAATTTCAAGTGTGGGTATCTCGACATGAATGTTATCATCATGTAGCTTCCGTTAGAGGAAAAGCCTATGGGTTTCATCCCGCATTTCATCCCGCTGATGAAAGGCAAGCAGACAGGTGGGCAACCAAACAAGTGGTTAACTATGATTTTACGGATACTCAACTAAAACTAATTTATGATACAATTAAGGATGTTGATTTGTATAAGAGAAATGAATCAATAGCCGCAAAAGCAATAAGGGAAGCTCGTGGGGGGGATTTGGCGGAAGAACTCAACAAAAGAGCGGAAGCCTTTAAATTAGATGTAATGGTTTACCGAGCCCTGAAAACCAAATATTACGGCTCCCCCTGGTAATCAATACCATAAATAGAGTCTATGAAGACTCTAAACTTGACAAACCCAGATGCATTGTGTGAATTACTATGAAAACATTAATATTTCAGGTAGCAGTTGGGGAAGTCCCCAACTTTTATAATATTTGCACTCAATCGGTAAAAAGATATGCAGAACGTATAAACTCTGATTATAAAATACTTACTGAACCCGAACTTAAAATAAAACCATTTAATTCACAAAGAAGCACGAACGCTCTAAGATTAGGGTTTTTGCCCATATTTGAAAAGGAATTTGCATTCAATTACTTAGATGACTATGACGCTATTTGTATTATCGATTCGGATATCTTCGTTCGAGAAGATGCCCCCAATATCTTTGATGAAATAGATGATTCAATTCCATTCGCTGGAGTTTACGAGAAAGATATGCCGCTAACTCCACAATATATCAACAAAATCAAAGCATATAGCAAAAACCAATATCAACCACTCTATAAAGAGGTAGGTGGTTGGCCAAGAGATCCCTTCCACGGCTATATCTTCTTTAACATGGGGGTTATGTTGTTCACTCCAAAGTTAAAGGATTATTTGAATGGACATTCTCCCGAGGAGTTCATTCGTAGACCAGAGTTCGAACGGTTTGTTAATGGGGAAGGACACTGGAGATGGTCAACGGATCAGACCATGTTAAACTATTGGATTCAGAAATCCAAAATGAAAACAAAAGCTTTAAACTGGAGATGGAATGCTTTATTTAAAGGAATTAAGGATGAATTGCTACCTGATGCATATTTCATGCATTTCTTCTTAAGTGCAAATCTCCCCAGAAAAGGTGGGGAAATACCCGAGATTATTGCCGACTTGGATAAGGCGAAACATATCCGAGAACATAGATGAAGAAACATCTAATACATATACCCAAAACAGCAGGAAGGGCTATTGTAAAAGATCCAAGGTTAAAAGAAAGGGTAATAGATACAAAAAGATATCATTTGAATCAAGAATACATTAACTGTTTGACTGAAACTTTTCCTAATGGTGCAAATCTAATGCACGCCAGGTGGAGAGATTTGGCAACAAGGTGTAAACAAAACTCTGATTTCTTTGCTGTTGTTCGTAATCCATGGAGTAGATTGATATCTCGTTGGATGTTTTATCAAAAAATCATTGAAATGTCGATTTCATTTGAACATTTTCTTGGTCAATATAAACCATGTGCAGAGTTAGGATGGCATCGAGTTGTGGGAGGTTGGTGTAACCAAAGAGAATATGTGGTTGATGACAATGATGAACCCCAATGTTACATTATGAGGTTTGAACATATTGATGAGGATATTAATCAATATTTTAATACTGAAGGTCTTTTAAAGAAACATAATAGGAGTAACTTTGAAAATATAGATTACAAAACCTTCTACACCGAAGATACAAAACAACTTGTTGCTGATTGGTACCAAGATGATATCGAATTCTTTGGGTTTACGTTTGAAGGAGCGGCAACCAAAAACATATGGAATAACACATGAAAGCATACGTTATAACGTTAGAAGACAATCAATATTCCGAACAATGCACAGATCGTTGTATTCAATCCGCCCGTAACTTTGGAGTTGAGGTTGAGAAATTCTATGGTGTTGATGAGATTCATGCTCAACAAATAATGAAGTTTCATAACTTGAAATGGACTTGGGCAGATAATAATACTCAAAACACCATATGTCCTTTATCCGGAATGAAACAGTTCCCATACAAAAACAAACGTGGGAAGTTGGCAAAGTTAAAACGTAAAATAGGCTGTTCAATGTCCCACTTCCTTTTATGGACACGATGTGTGGAGACGGACACTCCAATGTTAATATTGGAGCACGATGCGGTGTTCATTAGACCATTACCAGAGATAGAGTTTAAAGGAATATGTCAGATAAATGACCCCACGGGTGCTACTCCAAAGGGGAAATGGTGGGCAGATCAAATGAAAGCCAGAGGAGAAGGAGTATTCAGAAAGACTATCATACAAAAGGATTTTACTATTCCAGATGGCCTTGCAGGGAATAGTGCCTATTTGATTAAACCATGGGCAGCGGCAGAGTTAATTGATGCTTTCAACGAATATGGGGTATGGCCAAATGATGCCACTATGAATCGTCAGTTCTTTCCTTATCTGGAAGAGTATTATCCATTCGTAACGGTAGTAAAACAATCACAATCGACAACAATATAAAATGGTTATATCCGATCACAACATAATCTTCGTTCATATACCTAAAACTGGAGGCACATCAGTAATCAATGCGTTGTTACGAGAAATCCACGGGGAAGATTTTGAATGTACTGTTGTGAGTTACCTTCCTGATGAATTACAAAAGCAGTATTTGTTTCATGGTGCTAGAAAACATTGGACTTCCCAACAAATAAAAAGCCATGTGGGGGGTGATTTGTGGGATGCATCATACAAGTTCGCAACTGTGCGTAATCCGTGGGATCGTGTGGTTAGTGAATATCATTGGATTAAACAAATATTTTCCAATTTGAATCATCCCTATCATGAAGGGAAAAAGTTAAATAATATCAATATACGAAAACAAAAGATTGGATCATTTGATCAATTCGTGGAAACATTATCCTCAGTGTATCAACGAAAGAAACATTTCTTCTATAACCACAACAGACCTCAAACTGATTATTTAATCGATGAACATGGTAACTGGTTGGTTGATGATGTGTTTAACATTGAGGATATGCACATGGTTGCTGAACAAGTTCGTAAAAATACAGGGTTGAATATTAACATTGGAAAAGAAAACAAAACGGAACATAAACAATATCAATCTTACTATACTGAAGATTTATATAATATCGTTGCCAATATATACAGGGAAGATATTAAACAATTTGGATTTAAGTTTTAATGAAAGCATTCATAATACACACACAGAATGAAGATTCTCTTGAATTAGCCGACCGTTGTAAGCGGTCGTTTATTCCATATAACAACTGGGATGCGGAGTTATTTGAGGGAACTTCTCCATTAACATTGGAGCATTGGGAGGAACAGTATCCTTTGAAGATGCGATATTACTCCAGAGTTAGGGGTTTCTATGAAAAACGAGATGACAGTCCGAAAGACAAACGACGATATTTGAGCAAAAAGAGTTGTACATACAGTCATTATCGTTTATGGAAGAAGTGTGTTGAGTTAGACGAACCTATTGTCATTTTGGAACATGATTCAGTATGTAAGAGTGAATGGGATAATAACATCAAGTTTGATGATGTGCTTGTGTTGAATATCATTTCAGCAATTAACCGTCCGATGATGATGGGGACAGCATGGAGACGGGCTAACCCGAATCTTGAAATTCAAGAAGGTATACACGATCAACATATCAAATTGATGTATGATCAAGACCCCAATGTTACCGATGCAGAAATGATGCCAGGTGCGGCAGCGTATGCTATTTCTCCCCAAGGTGCAAAGAAAATGGTTACAACATTGGAAGCAGATGGGTGGGAGCAGAACGATTATATAATGAACACATCGGTTGTGCGAATTCAAACAATTAACCCGGAAATGTTTAGATTGCGATATACTAACATTTCAACAACAAATACGGGAGTGAAATGAAAACGTTTATAATTTACATCGATCATCCAAAATCTATCGATTATGCATCCCAATGTTTAAAATCATTTGAACACTTTTCTGGATGGGAACCTGAATTGTTTGAAGGAATAACTGTTGATACTCTTCCGACATATGAAGAACAATACAATATCAAAATGAAAGAACTTTCACGTGCTTCAGATTTCTTTAATAATCATCCTAAGAAATATAAAATCAAAAAGAGTTGTTCTTTGAATCATTATCGTCTTTTTCGTAAATGTGTTGAATTAAATGAACCAATAGCAGTAGTCGAACATGATTCACATTGTATGAAAGATTGGGAAAATGCGAAGTTTGATGATGTTCTTGTATTAAATGCAGCATCAGCAATAAAACAACAAGTTTTAAAACATATCTGGCCAATCAATCGTCACAAGATTCCTGATGGAATACAGGATATCTGTTTCAATGGGTTGGTATATAAGTTCAGTGAAGATTGGAAAGGTGCTCATATTATGCCTGGAACAGCCGCATATGCTATAACACCAATGGGTGCTCAGAAAATGATAGATGTATATGAAAATATTGGATGGGAGCAAAGTGATTTCATCATCAATACCCATAATGTTAGAATACAAACAATTGTCCCAGAATTGTTTACTTTTAAATTACCTAATCTTAAAATGTCACATGGAGTAAAATAACTATGATGCTAGGAACAAATACTGGGTCTGATGAGACTTGGAAGAGAATACCTCAAGGATCAGTAGGGGTAGAACTTGGAGTATGGAAGGGGGATAGTAGTGCAAAGTTTTTGAAACGAGCAGGGCACCTTCATTTGGTAGATCCGTGGTCAGTAACTCCATATGAGCATTCCGATGAGTTCGGGGATTATGCTGGCTATCTCAAACGTTATACTAAAATAGTTGGATCAAGTAATCCAAATGATTTTCAGAATTTTTATGATGATATATACTCCAGTGTTAAAAGCAGATTTACAAATCAACCAGTAACTATTCACCGTTGTACAACTGATGAGTTTTTTGATAGCTTTACCGATAAAGTTGATTGGGTTTATGTTGATGCATTGCATAGTTTTGATGGTTGTCTCAACGACCTAAAACGTTCCATCGAAATTATAAAACCTGGGGGTTTTATATTCGGAGACGACTATGGTAATAAACCTGGGGTTGTAAAAGCGGTTGATACTTTCATTGCAGAAACAGGTTTAACATTGAATAACTTTTACACTAATCAATACGAGATCCAAATATAATGCATCCGTCTAGTATAGAAAATATGAAGATAATGCGAGCGAAATACTTGCAATATCTCAATAAAATAGAAAAACCGAAAGTATTGGATGTAGGTGGGATATATGACAAACCCAATAAAACATATTTGAGGTTATTCGAGGATATACCAGGAATTGAATGGCATGTTGTTGATATCAAATCTCATCCAACGGTTACCAAGGTAATGCCTGCACCATTTAACATTCCATATGCGGATAATACATTTGATTTGGTAGTATCTGGTCAGATGTTAGAACATTCTGCAAATCCGTTCAAGAGTGTTTCTGAGATGAAACGTGTATTGAAAGTTGGATGTCGAATGGCATTGGCTGCACCTTCAGCTGGACCATATCATGATGTGCAGGATGGGTGGCGATTTCTTAAAGATGCCTTCCGTTTCATTGCAGAAGATGTGGGAGATATAAGAATAATAGCAGATTGGATACAAACCGATGCTCCTGATGAACGTTCCAGAAAATGGCAGGATCATTTGTTTGTGGGAGAAAAGATAAGATGAACACAATAGTCTGCTTAAAATGGGGGTCTTTATATGGACCAGAATACGTTAACAACCTTTACGCAATGTGTAAGCGAAATTTAACATTGCCGTTTGAATTTGTTTGTTATACTGACAACACGAAAGGTATACTTCCTTATGTCAAGACAAAAGAGTTACCAGATCATTTGAAAGGATGGTGGGGAAAAACATATTACTTTGCCGATAAAGAGTTGGAAGGGACAGTGTTAGCTTTGGATTTAGATGTTGTCATTATTGACAACATGGATTGCTTCTTTGAATATCCGGGTGAATTCATAATGAAAGAGGATTATGCAGGACATGGTTGTAGTAGTGTCGTTATGAGATTTGAAGCAGGGAAACATCCTCACATTTATGACAACTTGAATCTTGACGCAATGAATCATTCTATTGATAACACCACAAAGGATTTCAAAAGGAAGAAGTACTGGGGTGACCAAATCTGGATTACTGAGCAGATGGAAGGCAATATAACCATTTGGCCAAAAGAATGGATTCCGAAGTTTTCAATTGATTGTCATCGAGAAATTGATTCTAAGATACCCTATGCGGATATACATTGGAAGAAACGTAAAGCAGGAGAATTCTTTATCCCGAATGATGGAAAGATAATTGTGTTTGCTGGAAAAAACGGAAACAATGTTACTCATTTCAACAAAGTTAAACCATGGTGGAATACTAAAGGAGTTGTCCGATGAAAATCAATGTTTATACAATCATGAGTATGGATCATCAAGTAGAACGAGCCAATTCTTTTTGCAATGGTCTCAAAAAACATGGATATACTGATGCCAAAGTTCTCCCTCTTAATCAACCACAACTGTGTGACCTTGCCGTGTTTTGGGGTATGCATCATTCTGGAAAAGCAAGACAGATACAAGAAAAGAATAATCAACCTTGGCTCATGATGGAACGTGGTTATATTGGAGATAGATTCCAATGGACAGCCATGGGGTATAATGGACTCAATGGTAGAGCAGATTTCCTCAATAAAAACATGCCATCCGACCGTTGGGATAAGTATTTCAAGGATTGGATGAAACCTTGGCATGGTGGCGAATATGTATTACTTGCAGGACAGGTTCTCCAAGATGCTTCAATCAAAAACCTGAAGATAAACTATTCGCGAATAGCGAATGAAATCCGAGAACATACCAACCTTCCTATTCATTGGAGGAAACATCCACACAAGTTATGTGCCAAAATGCCTACCCCTGGAGGATGTATTGTATCCCCATATGCTACAATTGAGGAAGCGTTGGCTAATGCTCGGGTATGTGTCTGTGTCAATAGTAACTCTGGAGTGGATGCAATGTTAGCGGGAACTCCTGTGGTTAACATTGACCATGGATCGATGGTGTGGGAGTTAGCAAAACATGATTATAATTCCCTTGACAATCCTCCATTTCCTGATAGAATGCAGTGGTCGCATGATATTGCTTATGCTCAATGGTTACCTGAAGAGATTGAGAATGGTGACGCTTGGGATCATTTAAAGAGGAAATTTGAGTGAGTTTTGCTTTCTTTGACAGAATTTATTGTATTCATCTTCCACATCAGACTGATCGGATGGAACACATACGGTCGGAGTTGAAGAAAATCAATGTAAATGTTGATAGAGATGTTACCTTTGTTCATGCCTCACCCCCTGCTCGGGATTTCTCTATGTCAAATTTCGCCAGAAATTCAGTGGGGGAGTTTGGATGTAATCTAAGCCAAATCACTGCCGTAGTTAGAGCTATTAAAGATGGGGCTCAACGTCCTCTATTCATTGAGGATGATATCTTTTTTACCGATGATGCTACTGACAGGCTGGATGATTTCCTCCATAAAGTCCCTCATGACTGGGACATCTTGTATTTTGGTGGACATCCTCGTGGGGATTATACTTTACTTCACCCCAATGTTGCCAAAGTCTCTTTGTTTTCTTTTGCTGAAGCTTATTCCATAAGTGGAGAATTTCTATTTCATTTCTTCCAACATTGGGCAGATAACATATCAAAACCTAAAGCACCTTTTGATTTTATCCTAGGCAATTATGCCTCCAAGGTTAGCAGTTATTGCATACATCCAATAATTACCAAGCAGGTGGCAGGTGTTAGTGGTATTTCAGGCAAATATGAAGACAAAACCAAACTGTTAACCTCTCGATGGGAGAAATGGAAAAGTTGACATCCTCCGCCACTAACCTGCTACGCAGGTATAATGGCGGATTCCACACGACCTAAACCGTTATATTCGTTAGACGGTTTCTTTCGCCGATTCACCGATGAAGACGGTATAGAATCGGAGGGGCACTTTATATGTCTGACAAGTCCTGCCAGTCCTTCATTTCGTATATTAATTGCTGCATTAATATCTCTATCATGATGTGTATTACATTCGGGACAAGTCCATTCACGGATATGTAATGGCATCTTATCTACTTTATGATGACACACATGACAAGTTTTGCTTGACGAAAACCATCTATCAATTTGATGAAATGTTCGCCCATACCATACCGCTTTATATTTCAGCATAGATATGAAACTACTCCATCCAACATCACCAATTGACTTGGCTAATCGACGGTTCTTTTGCATACCTTTCACATTCAAATCTTCACAAATCACAATTTGGTTTTCATTAATGAGTCGTGTTGATAGTTTATGTAAAAAGTCATTTCGAGAATTGGCTATTCGTTCGTGAATAGATGCAACAATTCGTTTTTGTTTTGTTCTTCGATTGCTTTCTTTCTTGTTTCGTGCAAACTTCTTTTGTTCTACACCCAATTTAGTCTCCATTGAACGATAGAACTTTGGATTTGGAATTAATTCGCCATCTGATGTGGCACCAAAGACATTCAAACCAACATCTATTCCAACTGCATTTCCATTTTGTACTTTTGTTTCTATATCTTCTTCAACCAAAATTGAAATATAATATTTGTT
>JAAUXZ010080386.1_pt1 | contig 71990 bp, 55 predicted proteins | sample 7278131 | NCBI WGS metagenome assembly JAAUXZ01 (sample SAMN14350119, study PRJNA611818) | marine sediment metagenome | isolation source: surface marine sediment (3m) | place: French Polynesia: Moorea | collected 2018-08 | reverse complement strand
CTTGGAAAAGGTCATCAAGGACCGTTCGGAGAAGGGTGGTATTGGTTTCTCCGCCGAAGTGAAGAGCAAGGACGAGACTCGTTCGGTAGGTGAGATCATCGTTGATGTGGAACCGGAGGATCTCATCAAGTACGGTCTAATTCCTGAATTTGTCGGCCGTCTGCCGGTGGTTGCAACCCTTCAAGAGCTGGATGAAAAATCTTTGGTCAAGATCCTTACCGAACCAAAGAATGCGCTGTCAAAACAGTACAGTCGGCTGTTCGAAATGGAGGGCTGCGAACTGGAGATACGGGAGGATGCGTTGCGCGCCATTGCCCGCAAGGCCATGGAACGCAAAACCGGAGCGCGGGGCTTGCGGACCATCCTGGAACAGGTCCTGTTAGACACCATGTACGACCTGCCATCGATGGACGAAGTTACCAAGGTAGTGGTCGATGGGGCGGTCATCTCTGGTGAGTCTGAACCCCTCATGCTATTTGAAAGTGGTGACAAACAGATTGCCGTATCAGACTGAGATTCAAGCAGGTCAGACGATACAGAAGATCAGCCTGGTAGGCGCTGAACCAACGGTTCCATCGTAAGTCTATTTTATTCAGGGACAAGACTTGAAAACTCTTCAATACGTCCCAATCCTTTTATTAAATGCATAATGGGTATTTCCGAGAAGGTGTACCTGTTTCTCTCAAATTTCAATCCTGGTTGGAAAACTGTAAACCCGGTGTGTAGATTCGTTAGATCGGATATGGCACCACTAGAGGTGTAGAGATATGGGTCAAGAAGATAAGCGCACAGGAATGATCACCGATCCTCTGAACATTGTTCCGGTGCTGCCGTTGCGGGATGTGGTGGTTTATCCACACATGGTGATTCCTCTGTTCGTTGGGCGCGACAAGTCCATCCAGGCATTGGATTCCGCAATGCAGAGCAATAAGCAGATCCTGCTGGTGGCCCAGAAGAGCGCCGATGTGGATGATCCGGAACTCGCGGACATGTTCGGCATAGGTACGTTGGCGAATATTCTGCAGTTGCTCAAATTGCCGGATGGTACGGTCAAGGTCTTGGTGGAAGGTGGTGAACGGGCAAAGATCATTCAATTCGTCGACACTGATGAGTATTTCACCGCACAGCTCGAGAGTATGAGTGACAGCCTCGACCTGGACGACCGGGAGACCGAGGTGTTGATGCGTTCCGCAACCAATCTCTTCGACCAGTATGTCAAATTAAACAAGAAGGTCCCGCCTGAAGTTCTCACTTCACTAACCAGCATCGACGAGCCAAGCCGTTTGGCGGACACCATTGCGGCACATATGTCCTTGAAGCTGGAGGAGAAGCAGCAGGTTCTCGAGATGCCAAACGTGCGCGAACGTATCGAGCATCTGATGGGCCTGATGGAGGGCGAGAACGATATCCTGCAGATGGAGAAGCGGATCCGTGGCCGGGTCAAGCGGCAGATGGAGAAGAACCAGCGCGAGTACTATCTGAACGAACAGATGAAGGCGATTCAGAAAGAGTTGGGAGACATGGACGAAGCGCCCAACGAGATCGAGGATCTGACCAAGAAGATCGACACGGCCGGCATGACCAAAGAGGCCAGGGGTAAGGCGGAGGCGGAGCTCAACAAGCTGAAGCTGATGTCGCCCATGTCCGCCGAGGCTACCGTCGTGCGTAATTATATCGATACCCTGGTCGGGCTGCCCTGGAAAAAGCGTACCAAGATCCGCAATGACATCGGCGCTGCGGAAAAGGTGCTGGATGAAGACCACTACGGCTTGGAAAAGGTTAAGGAACGCATTCTGGAATACCTCGCGGTACAGCAGCGGGTGCGCAAACTGAAAGGCCCGATCCTCTGTCTGGTGGGTCCGCCCGGCGTCGGCAAGACCTCATTGGGACAGTCGATTGCGCGCGCTACCAACCGTAAATTCACCCGTATGGCGCTGGGCGGGGTGCGCGACGAAGCGGAGATCCGCGGTCATCGGCGCACCTACATCGGTGCGCTGCCGGGTAAGATCATCAACAACCTGAGTAAGGTGAAGACCCGCAATCCCCTGTTTCTGCTGGATGAGATCGACAAGATGGCAATGGACTTCCGGGGTGATCCGGCCTCGGCCTTGCTCGAGGTGTTGGATCCGGAACAGAATCATACCTTTAACGATCACTATCTGGAGGTCGACTTCGATCTCTCAGAAGTGATGTTTGTCGCAACCGCGAATACTTTGAACATTCCGCCGGCGCTGCTGGATCGCATGGAGGTGATCCGTCTGTCCGGTTATACCGAGGATGAAAAAGTCAACATTGCCGAACGTTACCTGGTGCCGAAACAGATGGAGAACAACGGGCTGAAATCCAAAGAAGTGACGATTCGGGAATCGGCCATCAGGGACATCGTGCGATATTACACTCGTGAGGCCGGGGTCAGGAATCTGGAACGGGAGATCGCCAAGATCTGCCGCAAAGTGGTCAAGGACATTCTACTGAGGAAACCAGCCAACAGTATTACTGTAACGCCAAAAAAGCTCGAGTCTTATCTGGGCGTCAAGCATTACCGTTACGGGCGTGCCGAGGAGCATGATCAGATCGGCCAGGTGACGGGGCTGGCCTGGACTGAGGTGGGTGGCGAGTTGCTGACCATCGAAGCTGCATTGATGCCGGGTAAGGGGCGCCTGAGTCATACCGGCCAATTGGGTGAGGTGATGCAGGAGTCGATTCAGGCGGCAATGACCGTGGTCCGCAGCCGCGCCGATGCAATGGGCCTGGACGACGAGTTCCATCAGAAGTGCGATGTGCATATCCATGTTCCTGAGGGGGCCACTCCCAAGGATGGTCCGAGTGCCGGTGTTGGCATGTGTACCTGTCTGGTATCAGCGCTCACGCGCATCCCGGTGCGCGCCGATGTGGCGATGACCGGCGAGATCACCCTGCGTGGTGAAGTCCTGCCGATCGGCGGCCTGAAAGAGAAATTGCTGGCGGCCCATCGTGGTGGCATCAACACCGTGGTCATCCCGCAGGAGAATGAGCGGGACTTGGTGGAGATTCCGAAAAACATCAAACAGAACCTCACGATCAAGCCTGTGCGTTGGATCGACGAGGTCCTGGAGATTGCGTTAACCGAGATGCCTAAGCCGTTGAGTTCGAAAAAAAACGCAACTGAGGATGCGCCCAAGGAGCTGAAAAAAGGTGGATCAGAATCGACCAAGGGTGCGCAGTTGACCAAACATTGAGCGTTGAGTGATTAGTTGTTAACTGCCTCATTCCCACCGTAATCTGGCTTGACAGGGTTACAGGCAGTCGGTATAAATTCTCGCGTTTCGGACTCCGTGTCGGGGCTGAAAAATATACATTCATGCCGGCAGCGGCTTATCGCCGGTACGACCAAAGGGGAAAAATATTAGATGAATAAAGCTGAATTGATTGACGCCATGGCGGATGCTGCAGATATTTCTAAGGCAGCCGCTACTCGTGCACTGGATGGCATGGTGGATGCGATTACTGCAGCCATGAAGCAAGGTGATCAGGTATCTCTGATCGGCTTCGGTACTTTTTCCGTCAAGGAACGTGCAGCGCGTCAGGGCCGCAATCCCCAGACTGGAGAAACCATCCAGATCAAGGCGTCCAACATACCTTCGTTCAAGGCTGGCAAAGCGTTGAAGGATGCCGTAAACTAGCGCGCCTCTCATCAGAAGGACACTCTGACACATTCCATCCAGGAATCTGTCAGAGCTAAGAAGCGAAGAAATACCACAGGGAGGTATTGCTGAGCAGCAAAGGACGCTGAATGCAATTTCCCGTTTCATACATTTTCAATCGCTGACTGCGAAAGAAAATGGCGGTAGAAGACGATACCGCAGGAACCTCTGTCATCAGAGATTCCCAAAAGGGCGCTTAGCTCAGCTGGGAGAGCATCGCCCTTACAAGGCGAGGGTCGCAGGTTCGATCCCTGCAGCGCCCACCATACCTGGAGCGGTAGTTCAGTTGGTTAGAATACCGGCCTGTCACGCCGGGGGTCGCGGGTTCGAGTCCCGTCCGCTCCGCCAATTTGCGTAGGCCCTGACGAGTTATGCCTGGCTTGGTCAGGGCTTCGAAACATTTAAGGGATGCCCGGATGCGCTGCCGAGAAGCTAAATGCGGCTTTCCGTTACCGGCGTCTTCAAAAGTTGTCAACAATTGAAGGTGACGTGCCGACAGCTTCTGGGGACGGAGGCCAAGCAAAGGGATTGCCTAGTGCCAGAGGAACCTCTGGATACATCAGAAGTTGCTCGAAATGAAAACGGGGCATCGGTCGATGCCCCTTTTTCATTCAAGACATTGATAATAACGAGTGCAAGATCATGTTGCAGAACATAAGGGATAGGGCTCAGGGTTGGATCGCCTGGGCAATCGTCATTCTTATCAGTATTCCTTTCGCCCTATGGGGTATACAGGAGTATCTGGGTGTCGGCTCCGAGCCGGTGGTCGCCACCGTGAATGACAACGAGATAACCGAACGGGAACTGGATCGACGATATCAGCAATTTCGGCAGGACCTGCGTGAACAATTGGGTGCGGCCTATCGCCCGGAACTGTTTGATGACAATCGCATGCGTCAAGAAGTTCTGAAACGCATGGTACGGGAAGACCTGATCCTACAAGCCTCGCATGATATGGGGATGCGTGCCGGTGACTCGCTAGTGCGCCAGACGATTCTGGGCATCAGTGCCTTCACGCGAGACGGGCGTTTCGATCAGCAGACTTTCGAACGGTCGGTGCGCTTGCAGGGGCTGACCCCCGCTGGGTTTGAAGAGCGAGTACGTCAAGCCCTTTTGTCTGAGCAACTGTCCCAGGCTGTTCAGGGCAGTGTGTTCGTCACGGAGCATGAATTGAACGAAGCGGTACGCCTCAACAACCAGACCCGTAAGGTCGACTATGTTGTCATCCCAAGCAAGAACTTCGAGTCAGACGAGGCCATCACCGATGCAGAGGCCGCAGCCTACTATGACGAGCACCAGACCGATTTTCGTACGCCCGAGCAGGTCAAACTCGAGTATATCCTGCTGAATGCGCAGAGTGTCGGTAAGTCTGCCGAGGCCACTGACGATGCCCTGCTGGCATTCTTTGATGACAACCAGGAAAAATATGGTCGGCCGGAGGAGCGCCAGGCCAGCCATATCCTGATCAAATTGGCCGAAGATGCGGATCAGGCAACCTTGACCCAGGTGTTGGCGAGGATCGGCGATCTGAAACATCGTCTGATGCAGGGTGAAGACTTTGCCGAATTGGCCAAGGCCAATTCCGAGGATACGGGTACGGCAGAGAACGGCGGTGACCTCGGTTATTTTGGCAAAGGTATCATGGATCCTGCCTTTGAAGAGGCGGTATTCAATCTGCAGGAAGGAGAGTTGAGCGAGCCGGTACGCACGACCTTCGGTTACCATCTGATCAAACTGACGGGCATCAAGGCGGGCGACGTCAAGACCTTCGAAGAGGCTCGGGCCGATGTGGAAGCGGACTTCCGCAAGGCGGAAGGCGAAAGGCTGTATTTCGAACAGGCTGAAAAGCTGGCGGACCTGAGTTACGAAGATCCGTCAAGTCTGGAGCCTGCCTCCAGTGAGCTGAATTTGGAGATCATCGAAAGCGATTGGATGGACCGCAATTCCGCGCAAGGTATTCTGCGTTCCCCCAAGGTCCTGGCCGCGGCTTTCAGCGAGGATGTGCTGCTGGAGCGGCACAACAGCGAACTGATCGAATTGGGCCAACTGCAATCGATCGTGTTGCGCGTGGTCGATCACAAAGAGGCTTCCTTCGAACCATTGGAGGTGGTCAAGGAGACTGTGCTTGGCAAGATCAAACAGCAGCGGGCTGCAGAAAAGGCCGAGGAAGAGGCGGAAAAACTGCTGGCGCGCCTCAATGAGGGTGCCGCCCTGGCCCATCTGTCCGGAGATTATGAACTCCAGGGCGTGGATGCGGCCAAACGCTCTGAAGTGAGCATGCCCTTGCCGTTGCTCCGTAAGGTTTTTCGCAGCCCCCGTCCGGAACCGGGCAAGGTGGTGTCAGGACTGGCAAAGCTGAATCAGGGCAATGTCGCGGTCTTCAGCATCTATGAGGTGAATGACGGCTCAATGGAAGAGCTGGATGAGGCGCTGAAGGAGCAAATGAAGGCGCAGGTCCGCAGTGGACTCTCGCGCAATCAATTCAATAGTCTGGTGGAAGACCTGCTGGGTCATGCCGATATCAACTATCTTCTGTCTGACCCGGAGGATTGACCTGACGGCGAACGCTGATCGACAGACACACCACCGTTAAGGCGCCGCTCGGCGCCTTTCCGGTTTATGGCAAAGTGGTAATCATCATCAGGCCATGCCGAGGATGTGGTAGCCGGAGTCGACATAGAGAACATCGCCGGTGATGCCAGAGGCCAGGTCCGAGCAGAGAAAAGCGGCCGCATTACCGACCTCGTCGATGGTCACGTTACGCCGTAGCGGATTTTTCTTCTCCGCTGCATCCAACATGCCCTTGAAATTTTTAATCCCGGAAGCCGCCAGGGTGCGGATGGGTCCGGCGGAGACCGCATTCACACGGATGCCCCGCGGCCCCAGGGAATCGGCCAGGTAACGGACATTCGCCTCCAGGCTGGCCTTGGCCACACCCATAACGTTATAGTTGGGCACGGTGCGCACGGCACCCAGATAACTCATGGTGACCAGAGCGGCATTGCGGCCCTGCATCATCGGCAGCCCGGCCTTGGCCAGGGCAGCGAAGCTATAGGCGCTGATATCGTGGGCCAGGGCAAAGCCTTCCCGGGTAAGGTGATCCAGGTACCCCCCTTCCAGGTGGTCCCGGGGGGCGAAACCCACCGAATGAACGATGCCGTCCAAGCCATCCCAATGCTTGCCAAGCACCTCGAATACGGCTGTAATCTGCTCGTCACTGGTGACATCCAGGGGCAGAACGATCTCCGATCCGCACTGCTCGGCAATTTGATCGACGCGCTTTTTCAATTTATCGCCCTGATAGGTGAAGGCCAGTTCTGCCCCTTCTCGATGCATCGCCTCAGCGATGCCCCAGGCGATGGAACGGTTGCTGGCGACGCCAACAATCAGGATACGTTTGTCTTGTAAAAAACCCATGGAAAAAATCCTTGGTGGTGTCAGTGAACAGAAATACGGATAATACGATTTTTCGTAGGTTATTCCGACTTTCAAAGCAGGGTAACTTACCGGAATTTCCCTGGTTCGGGAAGAGATGGCTGTATTCCTAGAAATGCGATTAGAAATAAATAGATCGGTTTTGCTTTCGTTGTGTGCGTTACTGCTCATGCCGGGTTGTGACGGAACACCATGGAACAGCCCCTATTCCAAAGAAAGTGAAGAGCAACAGATCCTCTACAGTTCGTTTTCTGAGCGTCCCAAACACCTGGATCCGGCGCGCTCTTACAATGAGAATGAAGCCCTGTTCATTCAGCAAATTTACGAGCCACCGCTGCAGTATCATTTTCTCAAACGTCCCTATGAACTGATCCCATTGACGACTGTAGAGATGCCCCGGGTAACCTACCTGGACCGGGATGGAAACCCCCTGTCAGGCGACTATTCCGTAACAGATATCGCATTCAGTGACTATCTGATACGGATTCAACCCGGTATCCAATATCAGCCTCATCCACTGTTTTCGCGTGATGCTGGCGGTACATATCACTACCACCAATTGTCGGAAGACATGCTGGATGGCATCCATACCCTGGCAGATTTCACCCAGACGGGCACCCGTGAATTGACGGCTGCGGATTATGTGTACCAGATCAAACGCATGGCGTTTCCCCGCTTTCATTGTCCGATCACCTCGGTGCTGGGCGAGTATATCGTCGGTTTCGAAAATCTCATCGATGAGTTTGAGGAAGTCGATGCCAAACTGAAACAGGAGACCGGAGAAGAGCGCCCTTATCTGGATCTGCGCCCATACCAGCTAGAGGGCGTCGAAGTGCTCGATCGTTACACCTATCGAATCAGGATTAACGGTAAATATCCGCAGTTTCTCTATTGGATGGCGATGCCGTTTTTTGCTCCCATGCCCTGGGAAGCGGATCGTTTCTATGCCCAGGCCGGGCTGTGGAAACGAAACATCAAGCTTGATTGGTATCCAGTCGGAACCGGGCCATTCATGTTGAGCGAAAACAATCCCAATCTGCGTATGGTCTTGGAGCGGAATCCCTATTTTCACGGTGAGGCCTATCCCACGGAGGGAGAAGCCGGAGATGCAGAGCAGGGTTTCCTGAAAGATGCGGGGGCACCCTTGCCCCTGATCGACCGTGCTGTCTATAGCCTGGAAAAGGAGAACATACCCTACTGGAACAAATTCCTGCAAGGTTACTATGATGCCTCTGGGATCTCCTCCGATAGTTTCGATCAGGCGGTGCAGTTTGGCGGCCAGGGTGAGGTGAGCCTGACTGAAGGAATGCGTGAGCGGGGGATTCAACTCAATGCCACAGTAAAACCGACCATCAGCTATTTCGGTTTCAACATGCGGGATCCTGTGGTGGGTGGCGATTCGAAACGCGCCCGGCTGTTGCGCCGCGCCATCTCTATCGCCAGTGATTATGAGGAGTACATCTCGATTTTCGCAAATGGTCGGGGACTCGTGGCTCACAGCCCGATTCCACCCGGTATCTTCGGCCATGGTGAGGGTGAAGCGGAAATCAATCCTTATGTTTACCGTATCGAGAAGGGTAAAGCGGTACGGCGTTCCATCGATGAGGCCAAGGCGCTGCTGGAGCAGGCGGGTTATGCGGATGGTAAAGACCCGCAGACAGGTAAACCGCTGTTGCTCTATTTCGACGTCTATGCGACGGGGCCGGACAGTCGCGCAGTCATGAACTGGTGGCGCAAGCAATTCAGCAAACTGGGCATCCAGTTGGTGGTGAGAAATACGGACTACAACCGCTTTCAGGAAAAGATGCGCAAGGGAACCTCACAGATGTATATATGGGGCTGGAATGCGGATTATCCCGACCCGGAGAATTTCCTCTTTCTTCTCTACGGCCCCAACTCGAAGGTGGATGTGGAGGGTGAAAACTCCTCGAACTACGCCAACGCGGAGTATGATCAACTGTTCAATCGAATGAAGCACATGGACAATACGCCGGAACGCCAGGCGATCATCGACCGCATGGTGGAGATTCTGCGGCGTGATGCCCCCTGGATTTGGGGTTACTTCCCCAAAGCATTCACCTTGCATCACGAGTGGTTGCATAACGTCAAACCCACCTTGATGGTGCGCAACAAACTCAAATACCGACGGGTTGATCCCCAACTCCGCAATACCAGGCAGTTGGAATGGAACCCGCCGATCGTCTGGCCAGTCGTCTTGATCCTGGCCCTGGTGCTGTTGTCCCTGATTCCAGCCGTGCGAATGTTCCGTCATCGAGAGAGGAGTGCCGCGCGATGATGGCCTATATCGTCAGGCGGATCCTTTATGCCATCCCGATCCTGATCGGGGTCAACCTGATCACCTTCACGCTGTTTTTTATTGTCAACTCTCCGGATGACATGGCACGTATGCATCTGGGGGTCAAGCGGGTGACACCGGAGGCGATCGAGCAATGGAAGGTGGAACATGGTTACAACAAGCCGACGCTGTACAACGCTTCGGCCCAGGGATTTTCGCGTTTCACGGATACGATCTTCTTCGAGAAATCGGTGAAGCTGTTTCAGTTCGATTTCGGTTCCTCGGACAGCGGGCGGGATATCGGCTACGACATCTCTCAACGCATGTGGCCAAGCCTGGCCATCGCCCTGCCGGTACTGCTGGTGGGGTTGGCGGTGAATATCACCTTCGCGCTGCTGATCGCCTTCTTCCGCGCCACCTACATCGATTTCTGGGGAGTGGTGATCTGTGTGGTGATGATGTCGATTTCGGCTCTGTTCTACATCATCGGCGGCCAGTATCTGGTAGGCAAGCTGCTGCATCTGGTGCCGATCTCCGGATACGATACCAGTCTGGGGGCGGTCAAGTTTCTCATTTTACCGGTGATCATCGGGGTGATCGGCGGCATCGGTGCCGGCACTCGCTGGTATCGCACTCTGTTTCTGGAGGAGATCAACCGTGACTATGTGCGGACCGCTCGGGCCAAGGGCCTGAGTGAGCAGTGGGTACTGTTCGGACATGTCTTCAAGAATGCCCTGATACCCATCCTCACCGGGGTGGTGGCGGTGTTACCCTTGCTGTTCATGGGCAGTCTGATTACCGAATCCTTCTTCGGCATCCCCGGGCTGGGCAGTTACACCATTGACGCCATCAACAACCAGGACTTCGCGATTGTGCGCTCCATGGTCTTTCTCGGTTCGGTGCTCTACATCATCGGCCTGATTATGACAGATATCTCCTATACCATCGTCGATCCCAGAGTGAGGTTGTCATGATCGAGCCGGTGATCCTCTGGACCGATGCCCTGATCTTTCTGCTGGTGTTGCTGATCGCAGGATTCGCCCTCTATGCGAGGCGTAAGGAGCATCTTCGCGCGCCTTGGCAAGAGATCGCCCGCAGCAGGGTGGGCATGGGGGCCCTGGTGGTTCTCTCGGTGTATGTGGCGATCGGTCTGTTGGATTCGCTCCATTACCGCCCCCAGGTGGCGCAGGAAGGCCAAGCGGAGACGGCTGAGGTGCTGAGCCTGTTCGACAAGCTGGTGACGCCCCTGCGCGTCCGTCAGGAGAAGACCTATTCGGCGCCTCTGGCCACGCATCAGTATGCCAAGGAGAATATCGAACTGGCGGACGGGAGTATGGTGCGTGACTATCCCAGGCTGAAGCATGCAGGGGCCCACCTGGAGAATCCGCAAGAAGAGTGGTTGCAGGATATTCTGTGGCTGATCGCAAAAGGCCTGGTTGAGGGGCTGATATTCTGGCTGCTGTGCTCTGCACTGTTGATCTACTGGTCGGCAAGGCGAAGTGATGGAAGTTTTCGGCAGAAGTTTGCCGCGATCAGACGCTCCGACACCACCCTGCCCTGGAAGAGTCTGCTGTTCACGTCGGGCGTATTGACCCTGGTCGGTTTTGTTGCTGCCGAGCTGAGCCTGCACTATCACCTCCTGGGAACCGACAAGGTAGGGGAAGATGTCCTTTATCAGGCCCTCAAGAGCATCCGTACCGGTCTGGTGATCGGCACCCTGACCACCATGGTGATGCTGCCGGCGGCAATTCTGCTGGGTATCATGGCCGGCTATTTCCGTGGTTGGGTGGATGACGTCATTCAGTACACCTACACCACCCTCAACTCAATCCCCGGTGTACTGCTGATCGCCGCGGCGATCCTCATGATGCAGATTTATATGAGCAACCACGAGGAGGAGTTCACCAGTCTCACCCAACGTGCCGACTTGCGCCTGTTGTTTCTCTGCATGATCCTCGGGGTCACCAGCTGGACCGGGTTGTGCCGGCTGTTACGCGGCGAGACCTTCAAACTCAGGGAGTTGGAATACGTCCAGGCCTCCCTGGCTTTCGGGGTGGGGCATTTCAAGATCATCGGCCGGCACATCTTGCCCAATGTGCTGCATATCGTGCTGATCACCCTGGTGCTCGATTTCAGCGGCCTGGTGTTGGCCGAGGCGGTCCTCTCCTATGTCAACATCGGGGTCGACCCCACCATGAACAGTTGGGGCAACATGATCAACGGCGCGCGCCTGGAGATGGCCCGGGAACCGATCGTCTGGTGGTCCCTGGCGGCCGCCCTGGTCTTCATGTTTACCCTGGTGCTGGCAGCCAACTTGTTTTCCGACGTGGTGCGCGATGCCTTCGATCCGCGCCTGCGCACGACCCGTTGATGGACGATCATGACTGACCCCCTGCTGAAAATCGAGAACCTGCAGACCCAGTTGGGTGATGAACAAGACCCGGTCCGGGTGGTCGATGGTCTGGATCTGGCCATCCATCGGGGTGAGACCTTTGCGCTGTTGGGAGAGTCGGGCTGTGGCAAATCCATGACCGCACTCTCCATGATGCGTCTGTTGCCTCCCTCTGGGCGGGTGGTCGAGGGTGATATCGAGTTCGGCGGCACCGATCTGCTCTGGTTGAGTGAGCAGGAGATGCGTCAGGTACGGGGCGGACGTATGGGCATGATTTTCCAGGAGCCCATGACCTCGTTGAATCCGGTACTCAAAATCGGTGACCAGATTGCGGAGGCGGTGCGCCTGCATGACCGGTTGCGTGGCTCAAGAGTTACCAAACGGGTGCTTGAACTGCTCGATTCGGTCGGCATTCCCGATCCGGTGCGCCGCGCCAGGGAGTATCCCCACCAGCTCTCCGGTGGGATGAAGCAACGGGTGATGATCGCCATGGCATTGGCGGGGCGTCCCGAGTTGTTGATCGCCGACGAGCCGACGACCGCCCTGGATGTGACCATCCAGGCTCAGGTGCTGAATCTGCTCAAGGATCTGCAACGCGATAGCGGTATGGCGGTGCTGCTGATCACCCATGATCTGGGCATCGTTGCCGAGACCGCGGATCGACTGGCAGTAATGTATGCCGGACAAATCGTCGAGACCAGCGATGTATCCACCTTCTTTCAGGGCCCCAAGCATCCCTACAGCCGAAAATTGTTCGAATCCCTACCCGATAGCAACAAGCGGGACGAGAAGCTGGCGGTGATCAAGGGCTTCGTGCCTTCACTCAAGCAACAGTTCACCGGTTGCCGTTTCCTGCAGCGTTGTGAGGAGAGCGGTGATCGGTGCAGCAGGGAGGTTCCTGAGTGGCGGCAGTTGAATAGACGGCAGGGTGTGCGTTGTCTGCTCTATGCGGAAAAGCCGTTGGTTTCCAAGGCCAAACAAGATCCACAAACGACTCTGCACCGTACTCGCAAGACATCGGCCGATCCCCTGTTGAGTGTGATCGATCTGAAGGTCCACTTCCCCATTCACAAAGGGGTGCTCCGCCGGGTGGTCGGCCACGTGCGGGCGGTGGATGGGGTCGATCTGCAGATCCCCAAGGGGCATACCCTGGCCTTGGTTGGCGAGTCGGGCTGTGGTAAGACCACGGTGGGCAAGGCGATCCTGCAACTGCTCAAACCCACGGCAGGCTCCGCCCGGTTCGAAGGTGATGAATTGACCCGGCTCCGGGGTGCCGCCCTGCGTAAGCGCCGGGCCGATATGCAGATCATCTTTCAGGATCCCATGTCATCCATGAATCCGAGGATGCTGGTCGGGGACATCATCGCCGAGGGCATGCAGGCTCAGAAAATGGGGACCAAGCCGCAGCAGGCCTGGCGGGTCAATCAGCTGCTGCAGCAGGTTGGTTTGTCCGAGGAGGCGGCAGGGCGATACCCCCACGAGTTCTCCGGCGGTCAGCGCCAGCGCATCTGCGTGGCGCGCGCCCTGGCGGTACAACCCAAACTGATCATCTGCGACGAACCGACCAGCGCCCTGGATGTCTCGGTGCAGGCGCAGATCCTCAATCTGCTCAAAGAACTGCAGCATGAACTGGATCTCTCATATCTCTTCATCACCCACAACATCTCGGTGGTCTCCTACCTGGCGGATGAAGTGGCAGTGATGTATCTGGGGCGTATCGTCGAGCAGGGCAGGGTCGAATCGGTGCTGAACTCACCGGCGCATCCCTACACCCAGGCGTTGCTCTCCGCCGTTCCCGTGCCCGATCCCGACCATCAGCGGGACGTCATCCGTCTCGAGGGCGACATGCCATCCCCGGCGAACCCACCCACCGGCTGCCATTTTCATCCCCGCTGCCCGCAGGCTTCAGAGCAGTGCCGGCAGGCCTATCCCCCTCAGGCGGAACTGAGCCGGGGGCAACGCGTCAGTTGTTGGCTACACACAGTCGGTCAGTGAAAAATTGCTTGCAGATAATGCTCGATGATTGGTGCTCCTCCCAGACACAGGATTCTCTGCTGAAGTCGCTGAATCAACACTTGGTATCGTTCCGCTGAAACCGGATAGCCTCAGCTATTCGTTTTGAATTTAGAGGTCTCGGTTTGTACCGCATCGACCGAATACATCAGGTCCTGTGACAATTGCGCCAGTAGCTCGGTGCTTTGTAAGGTCTCATCCGCTTCATGACTTGCCTGTAAGATGGTCGAGACGATGGTTTCGGTTTGTGTGGTCTGTCGATATACGGCATTGCGTACAGTCTGAATCTCGTCGGAGAGCGTTTCGATTTGCCCGGTCGCCAGCTCCAGTACCTCTTCGGTCGCGATGGAGGACTCGGAGACCTTGTCCATGTGTTCCCGTGTACCACTCATTGCCGTGCCGACTCGCTCCATATTGTCGGAAAACTCGCTCAGGATGGTCTTGATGGAATCGGTAAGTTGAGCGGTCTGGTTGGACAGGTTGCGCACCTCATCCGCCACCACGGAAAACCCCCGGCCATGATCACCGGCACGAGCGGCCTCGATGGCGGCATTGAGTGCCAAAAGATTGGTCTGGTCAGCGATACTGTCGATCTGTTTAAGTTGTCCGACCACCTCTTGTGATTGTTCTTTCAAGGTCGCCAGGGTACCGAAGAAACCTTCCACTGAACTGCTGGCTGCCTGAGTAGAGGCCTTGTTGTCCAATGCATTGGTGCGGGTTTGTACCAAGACCGTTCTGACGCTATCGAAGCTTTCGCCAATGGTATCGATGGCGCTGTTGACGGCGTTGGCGGCCCCCTGTACATCCTCGGCCTGGTTACTGATGCTGGTAAGGTGGTCGGCGATCTTGACATTGCTTTGACTGATCCGTGTCCCTTGTTCGTGAAGATTACTGGCGGAATTTGATACTCCAGCCATATTGTCTTTAATCGAAACTACGATATCGTGAATCTTGCTGACAAATCCGTTGAACAGACGGGATAAGAGTCCCATCTCTGTATTAGCTCCTTCATCCAGGCGGCTCGTCAGGTCACCTTCGCCTTTAGTGAGATCGCTGATGCTCTCCACAAGAACAGAGATAGGGCGAAACAGCATCAGGTAAAAGACCAGAATCATAGCGATACCCGCAGGTATGACGACAGCTGCGAGTACGGCCATATTGCCAATCACTATCTCGCGGGATTGGGCGTTAACGAAACTTGTGTCCATAGTCAGGCGCAGGAAGCCCGCAGATTCTCCGTCCTGCCAGTTGGAGTGGCAATGGATACACTCCTGTTCTGCGATCAACGCATAGTAGAAGTCCGCTTCATTGCCCCGCAGTTGGTGTGCAGATCTGCCCTCGGCAATCTCCAGATCCTTGGGCACGACGAAGTGGCAGTCTGCGCAGACTTTGCCCTCGGACTCTTTCTCCTGGATGTGTTTGCCGGCCTTAACCGTCTCGTGATGATCCCGTAGATTCCAATCAGAGCGGCGAAAACGGCCTCGTGACTCCTCGTAAGTCTCCAAATTGGGATTCTCCAGAGTGCCTGTCTCTTCCTTGTGAACGAATGGTTTACCCACGGTAACCTGCCCTGAAAGGTATGTCATGAGACCTGATGGGGCATACAGGGCGGTCTCTTTAACCTCGGAGATGCGTGCCACGTTGTCCATGACATCTTGAAAACTGCGTGCCTGGCCCTTGGCGATGGAGTCGCGTGACTCATTGACATAACTGACCAGCAAACCGTAACCCACATCGAGGACTTTGTGTTCCAGTTGGCTGTGTTCGTGATAATAAACGACGGCGATCGAGAGGCTGGCCAGGATCAGAATGCTTAACGCCAGATAAAGCACGGCGCGGAATATCAGGGTCTGACGGAAATTGAGCTGTGCCTGCATAGCATTTTTTCCTTTTTGGTCGTGTCAGCGTTAGAAATCTTTTTTGATCACTCGCTTTTCATCATAGGCATGTAACAAGATCTGGCGTGGGAACTGTTCACTGGCGCAGCCTATACAGGGATGTCCGGCGCGAATGCAGGTGTTGGTATTGCTGTTGTGGCCGTTTATCATGCAGTCGGTCTTGGTGACCGGACCTTGACAACCCAGCTTCAGCAGACAGCCGGGCTCGCCAATACGCCTGGCGAAGCGTTTCTCCTGGAAGTCGGCGTAGAGGATGCAGCGGTCGTGATTGGTATAAGAAAAAAAGTGCAATGGCCGTTTGCTCTCATCCAACTCGGGCAGACGCCCGGTTTTAACCTGGTGCAGCAGGGTATAGACGAAATGTTCAGGCTTCATGGGGCAGCCGGGAAGGCTCACCAGGGGTTTCTCTATTCCCTTGTGGGTAAGAAATTCATCCAGCGTCATGGAACCGGTAAGCGTCCCATGCATCTTCGGGATGCCGCCCAGAGCAGCACAGGTGCCGGCCGCAATACACGCGGTGGCCCCCGAGGCCAGCAATTCCACCCACTCGGTAATGGGCCTTTCGCCCATCACGCAGGCATGCGGCATGCTTACCGGTATACCGCCTTCCAGGACAAAAATATAACCCTGACTACTCGCCTCGAGTCGCTCCAGGATGTTCGTCACTTGACTGCCGGTGGCGAGGGAGATATCCGGGTGAAAGGCCATGTTGGTGAATTTGGTCAGGATATCGACCACGGGTACGTAATCGATATCGAGAAAGCTGCAGGAACAACCGGTGCAGGAGGTACCGTGTAACCAGATGACGTTGGGGCGCTGATCTGGTGTCTGGGAGACCGCAGCCAGCAAGTCTCTATAGGAGAGGAAAGTCGCGGCGCCGGCGGCTACGATGGCACGATAGATTTTTTTCAGTGCTTCGCGACGGTTGATGGGTGTCTGGGTCATGAGGGCCTCCGCTAGTGTACCGAACAAGCCATACAGGGATCGGTTGAGCGCACGATTCGCGTCAGCTCCATGGGATTCTCCGGATCTCGCAACCGCGTACCGATCAGCATCTTTTCTACCGCCCCTGGTCGTCCGTCTGCATCTCGGGGAGAGATATTCCAGGTCGTGGGTACGATCAGCTCGTAGTTGGCGATGCGTCCCTCGTTATCCGTCTCGATCCAGTGAGCCAGACCACCGCGGGTGGCTTCGGTAAGCCCCATACCTTGGGCGTTTTTCGGTACCCCGCGCTCCTCGTAGGCAAGCTTGCCAGGTTCCACCAGAGCCAGGTCGCGTTTGAGCCGGTCGATAGTCAGGTGCGACATGATATAGCGACTCAGATGTCGACCCATCACCGAGGGGTAATCCTCGATGCTGATGCCCAGCTCCCGGTTGAGTCGGTCCACCAGCTCGGTCAGTTGTGGATTGGTTCCCGCTTTATAGGTGTTTACCACCCGGGCCGCTGGTCCGACCTCCATCACTTCACCGGCATAGCGCGGAGATCGAGTCCAACTGTACTTGCCCTGGGGTTTGCCATGTTCCTGCTTGTATCGCTCGTAATCGATGGGCTCCAGACGACGCACATCCATAGGGCGCAGATCTTTGTCCGGCTGGTTGGCGTAATAGGAGTAGCGGTGGTCCTCGGTGACCTTTTGTATATCCAGTGGAGTGTAACGTCCTCCGATAGTGGCGCCACCGGCAGTCATGTGATTGGCGCCATACTGGTCAGGGAAGTAGGCATAGGACAGCAGGTTTCCATAACCTTTCCCCTCGCGGAAATAGCCCTTGAAGGCCTTGGCCACGGCGACCACATCGTTGAAAAAACTCTGCTTGATGAAAGGTTCCACCTTGGCCAATAGGGAGTGGTAGTGCATTAAGGTATCAACAGTCGGCACAGTAGTCACACCGCCGGCCTCGATCGTAACGGGGTGAGGAGCCTTGGCGCCGAAGATCGCCACCATACGATGCAAGTTCGCCATCATCGGCAGAGCATCCAGATAGTGACGGATGGCCGTGTGGTTGAGTTCTTTGTCTTGCAGATAGTCGGCCTCATAGCGGGGCAGGAAAGGAGCGGCAGGGAAGATTTTTTTACTTACCAACTCACTGGCTACCCACTCACGTAAACCGATCAACCCGGCATCAGATCCTTTATAGTCGAGCACCGCCGTGACATCGATAAAATCCAATGCGCAAAGGGTGTAGAAGTGCAGCAGATAATCTTGCAGTTGGTAGGCTCCGACGATCAGATTGCGCAGCAACTGACCATTGGAATTGGGGCGAATCCCCATGGCAGCTTCGAGGGCCAGTGATGCAGCCTCGGCGTGGGCATATGGACAGACACCACAGACTCGCTGGGTGACCTGCTGAGCGACCCGGGCATCGTGTCCGATGAGCGCCGCTTCGATACCTCGGAACATCTCCCCGGAGCAATGGGCATCCATGACCATCCCATTTTCCACTCGAGTCTCGAAGCGCAAATGCCCTTCGATTCGTGTCATCGGATCAATAGTGAGCTTTGTTCTTGTCAATTTGTCACCTACTGTTGATTGCTGATTTAATAAGTTATCGTCGGGAAGATAAACTGCTTGAATCTTTGGACTACACTCCGAGGTTCACTCGACAAGGGTTGAAGTCAAGTAGAGCGAATGACTGTCTGCTCGTGTCTTGCGAGTTTCGTTCCTGCTGCCATACTTTACTCACAAGGCTCGATCACTGAGCCTGCAGAGCAATTTCACCCGTACAAGAAGAAACAAGGAGACCAAGGATGCAACTCGATATGCACTACTACGGCACCTTTGCCCTAGCCTATGCCGCCGGCTTGAATAAGCAGACCGCCGGGATCATCGCAACCGCTGCCCAATTCGTGGATGACAACGCAGCAGCCATGAACATCGAGTTTCAGGATGGCGGCCGGGTGGATGCGGAGGCCACGGCGCATCATGTCGCGGAACTGTGTAATCTGGACAAGGAGGATCAACGGCAGGTCTGGGTACCCTTCCATTTCCTGCCGGGGAATGAAGGTACGACCTACTCAGAGCGACTGTTATGCCGGAAGAACAGCGCGATCGCCAAAGAGATGGTCCGGCACCATCTGGGCTATGCGAAGTCTGAGATGGGCCCTCATCTGATCGGCATCACCGCCCATGTCTATGGCGATACCTTCGCGCATCATGGCTTTTCCGGCGTCGGCTCACGCCGCAACAAGGTGGACAACGACAGCTTCTGGTTCGATGGTGGCTTGGACCCTGATATCAGGGATTACATCGAAGGCAAAGCGGAGGACTTCTTCATCCGCTTTGGGAAGGGCGGTGGCCTGTTCGCCAATCTGAAATCCTGGCTGGCGGAGACCATCTCCGGTGCCTTGGGACATGGCGCGGTCGCCACCTATCCGGACCGCCCCTATCTGATCTGGGGCTTTGATTATGAGTATCCGAAAAAGCGGCAGGAAATCCGCAACAATCCCAGGGACTTCATGGAGGGCTGCCTGGCCCTGCACAGTATGTTCAAGAAGTTTGCCGGGAAGAATCCGCAACTCACGACAGGAAACGGGATGACATTCAATAGCATCAGACCGGAGGTCAAGAAGATCATCGGGTTCCAAGGGAAGAAGGAGGAGCGGATCAAGCAGTGGCTGTCTGCGGCCAGGCGAGGGAAGCTGAGCCCACGGGGATATGAGATTCCCCGCTATGCTCCAGAAAACTGGTTGTTTGAGTCTGCCGAAATGGATAACAGCAAAGACTCCGAGGTGGCCCTCGACTCCAACCTGTATCGCTTTTACCAGGCAGCCTCCATGCACCGTTATTACGTGCTGAGAGAGCTTCTGCCCAAGCACGATCTGGTGGTCGCCTAGGCATCCGCACTCGAAAGTACAAGTCCAATCTTCCATGGAAAAGCCCCGGCAAAGGGGCTTTTTTTTCTGCACACAGAAGCGGCTGCCCTGGCCTGACTGTGAAATATTTACCTTGCACATATCCAACTGCCCGACTAAGTTTTTAGGAACTTGTCATGGAACTGTAATAAAAGGAGTTGAGGAATGGGAAGGTTAGCGATGGCATTGGTTCTCTTATTGGCTGTCTATTCTACTGCTGCTGAACAGCATTCGGCCTGTGATACGCTGAGCATTGATCACTTGGGTGCAACGATTGATCAACTGCGCGCCATCGCTGAAACTTGTGAATGGCCCGAAATCGCGACGCTGTTTTATAATCGCGCCTATCTGCGGGAACTTATCTTGGAGTACGACAGAATCAACTCCATGATCTCTGCCGACCGGTCTCATCAGGCCAACTTCGAGGCCTATCGAATCCTCATCGGTCTGGTGGAATCCTTCGCCGCCGAGGCCCTGTCCCGTGGCGATGCAGATACCGTCACCCGTCTCAATCGGACTTATGATCACTATATCGAGATCGCCGAACTGCGGCTCAAGGGTTATGATCTGATCGCGAATCGAATGGAACGCGAGCTGCGGTTATAACGACCTGGTAGAGCCTATCCATAACCCCGAATATACCCGGGCGGGTGCCTGGGTTGTGTCATCCACCCGTCGATTTGACATATCATTGAGGCAGGTTCCCTTTCACGAAGTAGGTGCATGCGAAAAGTCATCGGCGGTGGCCTTGCCGCCTGGTCCATCCGGCATCCCATCGGTGTGGTGATGATCACCCTGGCGGTGATGGTGCTCGGGCTGTTTGCCCTTGGCAGACTGGGTGTTGATCTGCTGCCGCATATCATCTATCCCGATATACGGGTACGAGTAGTGGATCCGGGGGTGCCGGCGAAGATCATGGAAGATCAGATCACCCGACAGCTCGAGGAGCAGTTGGCGATCACCGAGGACGCCATGCATATCCAGTCCCGCACTACCGAGGGCCGCAGCGCCGTGGATCTCTCGTTTGCCTACGGGACCGATATCGATAAAGCGCTGCGGGATGCCAGTACCCGCCTGGATCGGGCCAAGCGCTTTCTGCCGGAGAGTATCGAACCGCCCATCATCTATAAGCGGGATCCCTCGCAGCGGCCCGTGGCGGAGTTCGTCGTCAGTTCTTCCCTGCGTGATCCTGTAGAGTTACGTAGTTGGGTCGATTACGAGCTGAGCAAATGGTTTCTGAATTTGCCCGGTGTGGCGGCGGCGGAGGTTGGCGGTGGTCTGGTGCGGGAAATCCTGATCCAGGCGGATCAACTGCGCCTGGCTGGTCTCGGCATGCATCTGCTGGATCTCAGTGAGCTGTTGCAGAGCGCCAACGTAGAGACTGCCGGAGGCCGTTTGCTGATGGAGCGTGGCGAGATCAGCGGTCGCACGGATGGACGCTTTCAATCGGTTGAGGAAATTCTGCAGCTGCCCCTGCACACCGTGGGCGATGCCCAAACCAGCAGCCTGGTGAGATTATTCGAGGTGGCGGAGATCTATGACGGGGCGGAGGACGAACGACTGCGCATTCGCTTGAACGGTTTGCCGGGTATCAAGCTGTCGATCCAGAAACAACCCACCGCAAATACTATCGAGGTGGTGGATGGGGTCTTGGCCAGGCTCGATGAGCTGCAGCAACAGGGCATCATCCCGGCGGATATCGAGATTCTACCGGTGGACGATCAAGCCCGCTATGTGCGGCGGGCTCTGAACAATGCCATGAACTCGGCGGCCATGGGGGCGTTGCTGGCGATGCTCGTGGTCTATCTCTTTCTGGGCAGCCTGCGGCGCACCCTGATCATCGGCAGCGCCATCCCCATTGCCATTCTGGTGACCTTTATCCTCATGTCGAGCGCCGGCCTGACCCTCAACATCATGACCCTGGGCGGCCTGGCGCTGGGTGTCGGAATGCTGGTGGACAGCACTATAGTGATGCTCGAGAACATCTATCGGCATCAGCGTGATCAACACCGAAGTGGGGAGCCGCCAGGCCCCGCTATCTCCGAGCAGGCGGCCGCGGAAGTCAACAGTGCCATCGTGGCCTCGACTTCCACCAATCTGGCGGCGGTGTTGCCGTTTCTGTTCATCGGCGGTCTGGTGGGGCTGCTGTTCCGGGAGCTGATCTTTACCATCTCGGCGGCAATCATCGCCTCCCTGATGGTCGCACTGACCCTGGTGCCCGCCCTGGCCGGGCGGATTGCCGCCTCTCGTGAGGGCCTGATGCGCCGCATCGTCAATCGCCTGATGCACGGGTTGCAGCAGGGCTATGCCTGGACGGTGAGCTGGATTCTCAAGGCCGCCTGGTTACCACCCCTGGTCTTTACCCTGGGGTTGATGCTGATCTGGCCCTGGTTAAACCAGGCCAAGGAGGTATTTCTGCCGAATATGGACGAGGGGCGTATCTACATCAGTGTGACCGCTGACCGGGGCATCAATCTGCAGGGGATGGATCAGGTCGTGCGTCGGCTCGAGACGATGATCGCCGCCCAGCCCGAGGTGGAGAGCCAGTTTGCCCAGGTCGGTGGCTTCGTCTTCGGCAGAACGGAGCACGAGTCAGCCAACCGGGCGAGCATTCAGGTGACCCTGAAACCGCAACGGGCCGGCGGGATCAGCAGCCAGGCCTGGATCGAGCGCATGAAACAACAGATCCGTGAGGCCAAGCTCGTGGGCATCAAGGTCTATATGCGGGTCAGGGGAATTCGGGGAATTCGGCTCAATCAGGGTGATGACGACCTCAGCCTGCGGATCCAGGGGCCGGATTTGAACCAATTGAGCCGGCTCGCCGACCAAGTCATGGAGCGCCTGGATGACATGGAGGGACTGCGCAATCTGACCCATACCAGCGAAGATCTGACTCAGGAGATCTCCTTGAAGGTGGATCGGGAGCGGGCCACCAGTTTCGGGTTGAGTGTCGAGGATGTGGGCGAGATTCTCAAGCTTGCCTTGGGAGGGGAGAGGGTCACCGATTTTATCCAGGGAGATCGTAGTATCGATGTGCGCCTGCGCCTGAAACGCACCGATCTCGCCTCGCCGAGTGACATCGAATCAGTCATCATCTTCAGCCGGACCGAACCCCGGGTTCCGCTGCGTTTGGGCGAACTGGCGAGTGTGGAATTCATCCCCACTCCGGCCGCCATCCATCGAGACCGTCAGCGCCGGGTGGTGGAGGTGAGCGCGTCCCTGAGTGACGAGTTGACCCTGGCAGAGGCGTTGAACCGGGTCAAAGATGTGCTCGAGAGTCTGGATCTGCCCCGGGGTTACTCGATCTACGAGGCCGGTAGCCTGGAGGCTCTCAAGGAAGGGCGTAACCTGGGGGAACTCCTCTTGGGACTGGCTCTGTTCTTGGTGCTGGTGGTGATGGCGGTACAGTATGAATCCCTGCGCAACCCCCTGGTGATCATGTTCAGTGTACCCTTCGGGGTGATCGGCGTGGCGATTGGTCTGCGTTGGGCCGACTTGCCGCTGTCCATGCCGGTGTGGTTGGGATTGATCATGCTGGCGGGAATCCTGGTCAACAATGCCATCGTGCTGGTGGAGTATATCGGCCTGCAGCGCACGGCGGGACGTCCCCGCAACGAGGCGATCATCGAGGCCGCCAGACTGCGGTTGCGGCCGATCCTCATGACCACCTTGACCACGGTGGCTGGGATGTTGCCGTTGGCCATGGCGTTGGGGGAGGGTTCCGAGATGCTCCAACCCTTGGCGGTCACCATGGTCTCGGGTCTGTTGTTTTCCACGCTGGTGACGCTGGTGCTGATCCCGTCCGTTTACCGCTTGATCGGCCGTTGATCCTGTTTCAGGGCAGCATCAGAGGATGCAGACTTGGTTTTTGCCCGCCTCTTTGGCCTGTAACAGGGCATCGTCTGCCCGTTTCAACAGTGCAGTGGCGGTTTCGCCCTTGTGGTGGACGGTGACGCCAAGACTACAGGTGACCGGTGCCTTGATATCGAAATCGCAGGTTTCAATGCGTTTTCTGAGACGCTCACTGAGAATCTGTGCGGCCTCGTGATCGGTGTCTGGGCAGACGATCAGGTATTTTTCTCCGCCCCAGCGGCCAATGTTGTCATTGCCGCGGGCCGTGAGTCGTAAATGATCGGCGATACTGCGGATGATCCGGTCACCGGTCTGGTGACCGTATTCATCGTTGATCTGCTTGAGCAGATCGATATCCAGCATAATCAGGGTCAGGGGCTCGGAGGTGTTGTCACTTTCAATGATCGCCTCCTGGAGGATCAGGTCGATTTTGCGCCGGTTGAAGAGTTGAGTCAGGGCATCGATTTCATAGAGTGTCGCCAACTCCCGGTTGCGGGCCGCCAATTGTTTCTGGGTCGAACGTAACTTGTGCAAGGTCACGTTCAGTTTTGTGTTCTTCTCTTCCAGCAGGTCTTCTCGGACAGCTCTGGCAGTGATATCCCGGAACATGAAGGAGATCAGGCCCGCCAGCATTGCAAACACTGCCAGGGAGATGAGCTGGATCGCCAGACCGCTCTGACTGACCCTGTGGGTCGTCAGAGACTCGTTGAATGTGCCCAGCTCGATCGATCCGGTATTGATGGCGATACTGGCGATCAGGAAATACAGTGTCATACTCAAACCGCCGGCAACCAGGGTCAGCCTGATGGACGACTTCATGGCTGCCATGCCGATCCACAGAAAGTACAGCAGAAAGACATCGGTCTTGAATGTTCGGTAGGCGCCAAATGAGTAGACCACAACCGACAACAGGACGATATCCAGAAGGATCGATGTGGATTTGACCCAGTTGGCCGGGTGCTCTTTTTTGAGTTCGAGATAGACCGATGCCACATAGGCCAGATTCAACAGTGCAACGATAATGATGGCGTTGAAGGCCCCGGGAGATATCTGGTTTTTGAAACTGAAGGCGGTGCCGATATAGACAAAAGAGAGTATGAACCGGATGCTGTTTGCAAAACGCTCGACTTTTTGCTCTTCCTTGGCAAAAAGCTGCTTCAGCATTTCACTGGCTCTATGTCTCTTCGCGATCTCCACCAGAGGATTATAACGGTTTTACCGGTCAGGCGAACCAACAATTCGCCGCGTTTCAGCAGCCCCTAAATATTTCCGCCCAATGAACGCTACCGAAGTGAGTGTTGTGCGTTTGACCATAATCATCAGACCGTTCTCCGCAAGATGAAACGACATATCCATCCAACCAATGTTGAAAGGACCCTGAAAGCAGAGGATTTCATTGTATCCAAGACCGATACCAGGGGGCGGATCACCTATTGTAACCGGGTCTTCATGGCATTGTCCGGGTATCGTGAAAACGAACTGCTGGGCAGTCAACACAATATCGTGCGACATCCGGATATGCCACGTGGTGTCTTTCATCTGTTGTGGCAAAACCTCCAGCAGGGTCGTGAATTTTTCGGATACATAAAAAACCTTTGTAAGGATGGCGGTTATTATTGGGTGTTCGCCAATCTGACCCCCACGTACGACTCACAAGGAAAACGGGTGGGCTACTATTCCGTACGGCGCCGTCCCGATGCGGCTGCGCTGGAGATCATACAGCCGCTCTATGCTGAGATGTTGGAAAAAGAGGAGCGTAGCGGGCCGCGGGACGCGATTCAGGCTTCTGTGGCGTTACTGAATGAAAAACTAAGTGCACGTAAATCAGATTATGAGCATTTCGTCCTTGAAATCTAACGTTCGCGTCCTCAGTTGGCTGCCCTTTGGACTGCTGACAGTGATGATCGTCGTCGGGATTCTGCGTCAGGGCATCACCCCGGAAGCAGTGGCCGGTTCCGTGCTGGCAGCGCTTTTGGGTGGCTTGCTGTATCGTGCCACGCGCGAAGAACAGGTTCTGATCGATAAGATCCGTGTCATGGGGGAGTGCATCAGAGAGGGTGAACTGCAGCATCGGATCACCTCGATACCCGAGCGCCACCCACTTGCGATGCTCGCCTGGGATCTGAATGAGGGGCGCGATCATGAGGAAGCCTTCTTCAAAGAGGTCAGTGCGGCCTTTGAAATGGCGCAACAGAATCGGTTTCATCGAAAGTGTCTGTCCGGTGGTCTGCAGGGCCCCTATCAGAAGGCCCTGGAACGTATCAATCTGTCGCTGGATGCGATGGCAGCGAATGCCGATCGGCGAGAGGTCGATTTGTTTGTTGGCAAGCTCTCAGCGCTGAAAACCAAGTCTCTCATCGATAATCTGACCCTCTCGCAGAATGATCTGCTGGAGATGTCCGGGCACATGAAGCATGTCGAGGGTATTTCACGACATGCAGCGGATACTGCGCTGACCGGACGGAATTCGATTGGTAATGTGCTCGGCCAGTTGAACGGCCTGGTGCAGAATATCGGGCAGATTCAGGAATCCTCCAACAGCCTCAATGAGCGTAGCTTCGAGGTGATCGACGCCTTGTCGCTGATCGCTCAGATCGCCGACCAGACCAACCTGCTGGCGCTGAATGCGGCCATCGAGGCGGCCCGGGCCGGTGAGCATGGGCGTGGTTTCGCCGTGGTGGCTGACGAGGTCAAAAAGCTTGCGGAGAACACCAAACAGGCGGCCGGCAGCATCGAGGAAATCATTCAGGGATTCTCCGCTGCGACCAAGGAGATGTCAGAGAATGCCCACTCCATGGTGGAGATGGCTGACCAATCACAGGAAGTCATCGGCAACTTCGAGTCGGACTTCAACAAGGTGGCCGATGCGGCCCAGTCCACTAATGAAACAATTGGTTTTGCCAAGGCCATCAGTACCGCATCTCTGGTTAAGATCGATCATATGCTCTATCTCCAAAACGTCTACCGCTCCATGGAAGAGGGTGAAGGCAGCCATGAATGGCAGGCGGCCAGTCTGAATCACACCCAATGCCGCTTCGGGAAGTGGTACCAATCGGCCGATGGTCTGAATGATTTCAATCATCTGCCCTCGTATCCTTCCATTCAATCACCGCATGAACAGGTGCACCAGAGCGCACACAGCGTGATGCAACTGTTCAGTGAGGACTGGCATGGGGATGAAACCCTGCGTGATGCAATCTTTGTGGGTTTCCAGAAGATGGAGCAGGCTAGTTCCCTGCTGATCGAAACCATCACCCAGATGGTGGAGGAGAAACGTCGCCTGGAGACACAGCAGGATGCCAAACTTGGGTCGGCATCCTCGGTGGAGCTTTTTTAGGCCTCGTTTTACGCTGCCGGATGCTCAAGCCGTGATCCTTAACGGTACTGGCGCAGGTACCACCACTCAAAGAAGCGTTTCAACCAGTGGAAGATGCGCATACTGGGCATCACGATATTGCGGTTTTGCGTTCTTGCCACCAGCATACCGGTGTTGTGGCTGTCGACGATACAGACCAGTTCCACCTTGTAGGTCTCGGTGGGTTGTTTGCCGGTGAATTCGGTCAGTAGATTCTTGGCCGCAGCCACTGCCTGCAAATCCGCCATGTGCGCCTGTTTCGGCATCCACTCGGGGCCGGGGAAGCTTCCGGAATCACCCGCTACATAGACCTGCTCCAGGCCGGTCACGCGGCATTGTGCATCGGCCTGGAGTAGTCCGCCCTCCGAGCGGGGTAGCTCGGTGTTGTCGAACCACTGATTCCCGGTCATGCCCGGCATGAAAAGTATCAGATCCGCATCGAAGCTGCCCCCTTCGGTGGTCACGCTGTTCGCGCTGAAGCCTTTCATCTTGTGCCCCAGATGGGTCTCGATACCGCGTTTCTCCATCTCCTGGATCAAACCCTGCACCGCCTTGGGGCCGAGGCGCTGGCCTGGGCTTTGCGCCGGAGTGAAAAACACCAGTTTGAATTTGTCCCGACGACCCTCTTGGCGCAGTTGTTGGTCGATACCGAAGAGAAATTCAAACATCGGCCCGCCGCGCATGGCGCTGGGTTCCTTCGGGTTGCCGGCAAAGCCGATGGCGATGGTACCACCTTGCAGGGCCCGCAGGCGCTCACGAATGCGTACGGTGGCGTCGATCCCTTCACAAGGGGTGATGGCATGTTCGATACCCGGTAATTTCTTAATGAATCTACCGCCGGAACAGATGATCAGCCCGTCGTTCTCGATTTCGCCGTCGCTGGTGAATAGGGTCCGTCCATCATCAGACAGGCCGGTCGCCTCGGCCGTGCGGTGAATTACCCGCATGCGACGGAAGAAGTTCTCCAGGGGTATGATCAGGTCTTCAGGTTCGCGGATGCCAGAGGGTATCCAGATAGAGCCCGGATAATAGTGGAATTCCGCGCGGGGACTGACCAGTGTGATCTCCAGGTCAGGACTCTGCGAACGGAGAGTTTTTACCGCTGTCAATGCGGCAAAACCACAGCCGACGATCGTGACACGCTGCATGCTGGGTAGCTCCTGAATAATATCGAGACTCGAGTGCTTGAGGGCAGTGAAGCGGGTTGAAGCCGTTGCCCGGTGAAACCGCGGATGATCCGCGAACGAAATGGCACGGCAATGGCTGAGAGGTTACTCTCAAGCCATGATCGACTCAACCGGCTGGTTTGTCTGGCTGGACTCTCAGAGCCCTACCAACTCGCCATGCATACCCTTGAGTTGCACCACCTTCAGCAGGTCACTGCTGTTGACCTTCACCGGATTGTATTCCAGAAGGAACAGATGGGGACGTTTCTCGTCGACATGCACCGAGACGACGCCATCCTTTTCCCGGAAGGCCGCGTCGAGTTGGCTGAGTCCGGTTGCATCCAGGGTTTCATCCACGTGAATGGTGACATCTGCCAGGTCGATGTTCATGGCTTCACTCCTCTGCTTTGGTTTGTACGAATATTGTACGGCCGATCCAGGGTGCATCTCAAATACCGCGATTGTCTGACTGTGCAGGGTGATTCATTCCACCGGTTCGACCTGTGTGCCCTCACGCAGTCCGAGAAACCCCTTGACCACCAATCTCTGTCCGGTGGAGAGCCCATCGATGATCTCGATCCTGTCGGCAATGCGCAGTCCACTGTTGACTGGGGCACGATGAACCCGGTTGTTCTCATCCAGACGATAGACATACTCCCCGTCACGGTCCCGTTGCAGGGCCTGGAATGGCACCATCAAGCGCTGCATGCTGGCCGTATTCAGGGTGACCCGGGCGAGTTGACCGGGTCTGGCGCCGGGGGGGACGGGATCGAGCAGGATCTCGACAGTACCCATGCGGGTCTTTGCGTCCAGCTCGGGGTGGATGCGTAGAATCCGTCCGGGAAAAGGTTCCCCCGACAGGCCATCGATGCGCACGCTGGCAGTATCGCCCAAGCTGAGCCGGGGGAGAAGTAGGTCGGAGACCAGGATCTCGGTGATCAAGGATGCCGGGTCGATCAGACTCAACAGATGGGTATGCCTCGGCACCACATCTCCCGGTTCCACCAGTCGCTGGCTGATCAAGCCATCGAAAGGGGCTTCGATCTGGGTATACCCGAGACGGATCTGCAGCAGTTTTTCCTCCGCCTGGGCGACGTCCAAGGCCGTATTGGCCCGTGCCAGCTCATCGTCAGAGATCGCTTTGCGTTTAGTGAGTCCGGTCAGGCGTTGCAGATCGCTGTGGGCCTGCTCACGGGTTGCCCGGGCCTTCTCGAGCTCGGCCCTGAGCCGGTCGTCTTCCAAGCGGACCAGTCGTTGCCCGGCGGTCACCCGGTCCCCTTCATACAAGGGCAACTCGGTGATGCGCCCCTCTTCCTGATTGAAGATGCGCACCGATTGCCGGGCCTTGAGGGTGCCGCTGCGCGCGTGGCTGAGACCGGCCTCCCGATAGGCAAGGACCTCCGTGGCGACCAGATGGGGGCTGGGGGCGCGGGTTTTTTTACTTGGCTTACCGCCCTCCTGACCGATTTCGCTGCAGGAGAGGTTGATTGCGAGGATGGTCAGACAGCTCAGCAGCAGGTGAGCATGCGTTATCGCGCTCATGACAACCTCGGACCGGAATGGAAGATTCAGTTCAGTTCGATGGGTGTCGGGGCTTCACCGCCAGGTACATAGGGGTGGTAGTGTTTGACCTTGCGTCCGATATTGCGCTGTACGATCACCCCTACCACCTTGAATTCCTGACCGTCCAGGGCGATATCCGCATAGCCCCCCTTCAAGGCAACCAGCCGTTTGACGCCGTCCGACCCCGCCTGATACTGCCGAAACCAGCGCTCTCCATTGACCTCGGCCAACACATAGGCACCCGTCGCACAGACTTCGGAAGGCTCGATGACGATGATGCATTTTTTCGGAAATTCCGGTTCCATGCTGTCATCCAGGACCTGCAGTGGGTAGAGTTCATTGTAGCTACAATCGTTGCTCATAGTTCTGGCTTCACTGTTGTCGGATCGGCTAAAGCGAGGATTATCCTGGGATCGAACAGATCGTTCCCACGGAAAAAACCGGTGATCCTGCGCTTACGGCCCCCAATCCGGTAATATTAACCGATTTTAACCGGCGGTTTCCCCAGTTGTCCTGGGTAGGTGCTGTTTTAATGTCACATGTCATAGCCGATGCCCGGGTCCACAAGGACCGGCGCGACCTGCACAACCTGCGCAACATGTTGCCCTTTCTCTGGGAGTATCGGGGCCGCGCGCTGTTTGCCCTGGGCTGTCTGGTGCTGGCCAAGCTGGCCAATGTCGGGATCCCGATGATCCTGAAACAGATCGTCGATCAACTGGAGCAGGGTGAGAAGACGCTGCTGGTACTGCCCCTGTTTCTGTTGTTGGCGTATGGCTTGCTGCGCCTCAGCAGTTCCCTGTTCAACGAGTTGCGGGATGCGGTGTTCGCCCGGGTGCGTTACCGGGCCATGCGCAGGCTTTCCAACCGGGTGCTCAGCCATCTGCATGACCTCTCGCTACGTTTTCATCTGCAGCGCAAGACCGGCGCGATCAGCCGGGACCTGGAGCGGGGCACCCGCTCGGTCAGTTCGATCCTCAACTACATGGTGTTCAGCATCCTGCCGATGCTGGTGGAGTTCAGCCTGGTGGCGGTGGTGCTGCTCACCCAGTACGACATCATCTTCACCCTGGTGACTTTCGGTACCGTGGCCGTGTATATCGGTTTTACTTTGGCGATTACCGAATGGCGCATGGAATACCGGCACGCCATGAACCGTCTGGACTCCAAGGCCAACAGTCTGGCCTTTGACAGCCTGATCAACTACGAGACCGTAAAGTACTTTGGCAACGAGCCTCTGGAACTGCGGCGCTATGACGAGACCCTGCAGAACTGGGAGGAGAATGCGGTGAAGAGTCAGACCTCCATGTCCCTGCTCAATTTCGGCCAGGGGGCGATCATCGCCATCGGCGTCACCTTCATCATGATATTCGCAGCGGATGGGGTGGTCGACGGCAGCATGACGATCGGCGATCTGGTGCTGGTCAATGCCTTCATGCTGCAGCTCTTCATCCCCCTGGGCTTTCTCGGCATCGTTTATCGCCAGATCAAATACTCCCTGGCCGACATGGACCTGATCTTCAAACTGTTGGAGCGGGAACCGGAGATCACCGACCGTGATGACGCCAGCAGTCTCGTGCTGAAGGTGGGGGCAGTGCGTTTCGAGCAGGTGGATTTCGCCTATCAACCGGAGCGGCAGATCCTGCATCAGGTCGATTTCAGCGTACAGCCTGGGGAGAAGGTGGCGGTAGTGGGGCACAGCGGGGCGGGCAAGTCGACTCTGTCGAGGCTACTGTTCCGCTTCTACGATGTCACTGCCGGCCGGGTCCTGGTGGACGGCCAGGATGTGCGGGAGGTGACCCGCAGGAGCCTGCGGGAGGTGATCGGCATCGTGCCCCAGGATTCGGTGCTGTTCAATGAATCGATCCTCTACAATCTTTCCTACGGACGACCCCAGGCGACTCGAGAGGAGATCAAGGCGGCCGCTCGCATGGCGCATATCGCCGAGTTCATTGAATCCTTGCCCGAGGGCTATGATACCGTGGTGGGGGAAAGGGGCCTGAAGCTCTCGGGCGGTGAGAAGCAGCGCATTGCGATCGCCCGGGCGATTCTCAAACGGCCACGTATCCTGGTCTTCGACGAGGCCACTTCTTCTCTCGACAGCAAGACCGAACAGTCGATTCAGGAGACCCTCAAAGAGGTGGCCCGGGACCATACCACCTTGGTGATTGCCCACCGGCTCTCCACCGTGGTGGATGCGGATCGCATCCTGGTGATGGATCGAGGGCGCATCCGGGAGCGGGGCACGCACCGCGAGCTGTTGGCGCAGGGGGGACTTTACGGGCAGATGTGGCAGCTCCAGCAGGAAGAACGGGATTCGATATGAAGATCTATCTGGTCGGCGGAGCGGTGCGGGATCGCCTACTCGACCTGCCGGTGCAAGAGCGGGATTGGGTGGTGGCAGGTGCCGATGAGGCGGAGATGCTGGCCGCGGGCTTCACCCGAGTCGACGCAGATTTTCCGGTCTTCCTCCACCCGAAGACGGGTGAGGAGTATGCCCTGGCGCGCACCGAAGAGAAGGTCGGGCCGGGCTACAAAGGGTTTCGCATCCATGCCGGACCGGATGTCAGTCTGGAACAGGATCTGCTGCGTCGGGACCTGACCATCAATGCCTTGGCGATGGATGAGCAAGACCGGTTGATCGATGTCTGCAACGGTCGCGATGATCTGGACGAGGGCTTGTTGCGGCATATCACTCCGGCGTTTGTCGAAGACCCGGTGCGTCTGCTGCGTATCGCCCGATTCGCCGCGAAGCTGGGTCGGTGGGGCTTCAGGATCGCCCATGGTACCCATGGGCTCATGCAGAAAATGGCCAGGGACGATGATCTCCTCAGCCTCACCCGGGAGCGGGTCTTTCAGGAAATGTGGAAGGCCCTGCAGGAGGCGCAACCCTGGCGTTTCTTCGAGGTCCTGCAACGCTGTGGTGCGCTGCAGAGATTGTTGCCCGAGGTATCGGTGGTGGTCGGCAATCCGCTGTCACATCAGGCCGGGCGAGAGACAGATGCCATGGCGGCGCTCAAAAGAGCCGTAGAGCTTGCAGCTGAGCCTGAGCTACGTTTCGCCGTGGTCATGTATCCGGCAGCAAGGATTGCGCAGGACAGGGAGCGCTTCCTGCGCGGTCTGCGGGTCGGCAAGCTAGCCAGGGTGCAGTTGGAGGATCTCGTGCAATGGCTGCCCCGGTTCGACCATGGGGTCCGAGCTGCGTCACTCTTGGAGGTCATCAAACGGCTCAAACCCGGGCACCAGCCGCAGCGTTTGGCGGCCTTTATCAAGGCGGCGCAATCCCTTCGGCATGCACGGGCGGTGGAAATCGAGCAAGGATTGGCAATGGCTGACGAGGTGGTGAACAGGAGCAACGTGAACGCATTGCGAGACGCGGGTCTCGAGGGCCGCGCTCTGGGTGTGGCACTGGTCGAACAGCAGTTGGCTCGGCTGCGGGAAAAGCTGGTGGGGGACGCTGACTGAGTGCCGCAGCGCGTTCAATCGGCAGGTGCGGGATAGTGCTTCCCAAGCTCAGTAAATACACGTTTTTTTTATCCTTTTTGCGGGTTAACATAGTACTTTGAAGACGATGAATGTCACTGACAGACAATCTGCCCCGTCGACCGTTTCGGTCTCATTCGAGCATCCTGCTGCAGAGTCCGCAACGGACGCCATGGGTCTGCGGCGATTCCTTCACCTCAAACGCTGGCCGACTCTACGCCTGCTGTTTACCGGGCATCTCCTGTTGCCGGTCGGACTGTTGGTGTTCGCTATCATGTGTGGGCTGGTATCGGTGGTGTTGTTGATGACCCATACCGCCGACACCGATTACCTGCTGGTGCTCATCCTGGTCTCAATCGGCATTGCGGGGGTCTCTTTGGTCTTACTGATGACGAGCCTGCAGACCCAGTTTTTGCAGCCTCTCGCGACCCTGGAGAAAACCGTTACCCAGGTCTGTCAGGGGGAACCCTTGATCAATCCTGCGCCGGTCAAGAGTGACGTATTGCGTGGCATGGCCCGGGATATCGACAGTCTGAGTGAGGAACTGACCGACATCTACGAAGACATGGAGGTGCGTGTTGCGCGGCAATCCTGGCGGCTGGCGCAGAAGACGACCTCCCTGCAGGTACTTTACGACGTGGCGGCCGCGATCAACCGTGCAGAAGATCTGGACGCCCTGTTGCTCGAGTATCTACGGGTCTTCAAACGCATGGTCAGTGGGCGTTCTGCAACGGTTCACCTGGTGTTGCCGGAAGACCGGGTCCGGTTGGTCGGTTGTATCGATCAGCACGACGTCCTGTATCAAGAAGAGGAGCTGCGTCCGGTCAAACTCTGTCAGTGCGGGATCACGCTGTCCCCGGGAGACATCCTCTGCAAGCATGATCATGCGGCCTGTTCGGTGCGCAATGGCCAGCGGATGTACAGCAGTGAAGAACTCGAAAGGGTTTCCGTGCCCCTCTGGTACCATGGCGATGTCCTCGGTTTCTACCATCTCTACGTGGAAAAGCCCGGGATCTATGGCGGCCCGGAAGATGTATTGGATATCCTGAACGCCATCGGCGCGCATTTGGGCATGGCGGTTGCCAAGCAGCGTTCCGACGCAGAGGCAATGCGGCTTTCCATTGTTGAAGAGCGGACGGCGCTGGCCCATGAGCTGCATGATTCGCTGGCCCAGACTCTGGCCAGCCTGCGCTTTCAGGTTCGCATGCTGGAAGAAACTCTGCAGAAGCGGGAGATCTCCGACGAAGCGCAACAAGAGGCGGCGCGGGTTCACAGTGGCCTGGATGAGGCGCATGATGAATTGCGTGAATTGATCAACAGCTTTCGAGCCCCCCTGGACCAACGCGGTCTGGTGACCGCCCTGGAAAGGCTGGTAGAACGCTTCCGGCAAGAGACGGGGATCTCCGCTTTCTTCCAGTCCGACTGCCGCAAGGCTTTGCTTGACAGCAAAGCAGAGATGCAGGCCCTGCGCATTGTTCAGGAGTCCCTGGCGAACATCCGCAAGCATGCCCAGGCGCATACCGTCAGGGTTCTGCTGAGGAGCCGCTCTGATGGCAGCTATCTCCTGTTGGTGGAGGATGACGGGATCGGTTTCGAGGGGGTAACGCCAAAAGGCAACCCGGGCGAACACATCGGGCTGTCGATCATGGAAGAGCGGGCCAGACGGATCAAAGGCGAATTGAATATCGAAAGTGAGCCTGGTGAAGGCACCCGAGTGGAGCTTTTGCTGCATGGTAAAAAGAAACCAAAATGAGCGGACAGATGCGAGTATTGCTGATTGACGATCATGCCTTGTTCAGGGTCGGTTTGCAGGAACTGCTGGAACGCCGGGGCCTGGATGTACTCGCTGTGGGGAATTGTGAACAGGGGCGCTCCCTGGTCAGAGAGGAGCAGCCCGACGTGGTCCTGTTGGATATGCGCATGCCCGACATGACCGGTATCGATATGCTGATCCAGCTGCGCAAGGATCAGCAGAATATGCCCATCTGCATGCTTACCACGAGCCGGGATGAAAAGGATGTCATCGACGCCTTGCAGAACGGTGCCCAGGGTTACCTGCTCAAGGATATGGAACCTGACGAGTTGATCGATGCCCTGCAACAGATCGTGCAGGGCAATACGGTGGTCGCCAAGGAGCTCACCGGCGTGCTGGCCAAAGCGGTACAGGGTGAAGTGCATATGCGCGGCACCCAGACCTCGTCGTTGGACGATCTGACACCCCGTGAACGGGAGATCCTCTGTCATCTGGCGGATGGCCAGAGCAATAAGGTCATTGCACGGCATCTCGGCATCTCCGACGGAACAGTCAAGCTGCACGTGAAGGCGATTCTGCGCAAACTGGATGTCCATTCACGGGTGGAGGCGGCAGTCATCGCCGTGGAGCAAAACCTCTGTGCCAGGGGTTAGCCCGGATGTCTCAGTGCACTGTGACACTCGACTGAAAGGTATGTGTAATTAACGGCTCATTGGCAGTTAAATGCGGTTGATTTACCTAATTCACGCTGTCCTATCCGGTATTTGGAACAATCTGGCTGTGCAGCTTACAGCATCCTCCATGAGCCATAGCTGCAGCCATGTTGTGCTGGACGATGCACAATCTGCTTGAGCTGTTTGCCCCAAAATTCCGGATTGTGATGAAAACTGCGGGCCAAATGTCAATGCAGACCTGGCAACAGGCTCATAGAATGGTATGAACTCCTGACGGGGGAATGAAGGTGAGATGAAGAAATTTCTGGATTTGATCAGTGACTGCCTCGGTGATGTGGGGGAGATCATGCCCTGGGATCTGGAGGAGAGGCTAGCCGCCAACCCGGATCTGCTGGTGGTGGATGTACGCGAACCCTACGAGTATGACGCGATGCATATACAAGGTTCACTCTCTGTACCCCGGGGAATCCTCGAGTCGGCCTGTGAATGGGATTACGAGGAGACCATTCCGGAACTGGTGAAAGCGCGGGAGCGTGAAGTGGTTGTGGTTTGCCGCTCTGGCTACCGAAGTGTACTGTCCGCCTTCTCCATGAAGATGCTCGGCTTTGAAAACGTCGTTTCGCTGAAAACCGGCCTGCGGGGCTGGAATGATTTCGAACAGCCCTTGGTGGACAGGCAGGGCGATCCCGTGGACGTGGACGATGCGGAGGTGTATTTCACCCCCCGCCTGCGGGAGGATCAGCTCAGTCCGAAATAGCCTGGATCTCCGCTGGACCCATGCAGAGCCACAGAGATAAGCAGTACTTGCGGGGCAGTCGCAGTGGCCGCGGTATGGCAAGCAGCACACCGGGAATCACACCGCTTGTGCGAACCTGTCGACAAGCTTCCTCGATTTCAAGCTCCAAGCGGTCGCTGCCTGATTGCCTGAACACAGGGGAGAATAGGCCTTTAGCAAGGCGCCGTTTAGAGCTTTCCTCGATGTACTCTGTACCTTTTTAACCAAGCCAAAGAACCAGTGAAGTCAGAAATCGACCGGCGAAGTCGCCCCCTGTTCGGAGTGCTCCGGTGCCTTGTACCAGGATAGCTTCTCCTGCAGTTCGACCACCCGGCCGACGATGATCAGGGTTGGGGGTTTGGGTTTCTCCCGTTCGACGATCTCTATGATATTGCCCAGGTTGCCGATGAAGACCCGTTGCATCTGGGTGGTGCCCTGTTGGATCAGGGCTACCGGCATATCCGCTGCCACGCCTTGGGCCTTGAGTTCCCGGCAGATGACCGGTAGTCCCACCAGTCCCATATAAAACACGAGGGTCTGGTTGGGTTGTGCGAGCATCGACCAATTCAAATTCATGCTGCCATCCTTGAGGTGGCCGGTAACGAAGGTCACAGACTGGGCGTAGTCACGGTGGGTCAGCGGGATGCCCGAGTAGGAGGCACAGCCAGCTGCCGCCGTAATACCGGGGATCACCTGGAATGGCACACCCTCTTCGGCCAGGGTGTCGATCTCCTCACCACCGCGGCCGAAGATGAAGGGATCGCCGCCTTTCAGACGCACGACACGCTTGCCCGCTTTGGCAAGACGGGCCAGCAACTTGTTGATCTCTTCCTGGCGCATGGCATGCTTGTCCCGCTCCTTGCCGACATAAATATGCTCGGCGTCGTGACGGGCCATTTCCAGGATCGGTTTGGCCACCAGTCGATCGTAGACCACCACGTCGGCCTGCTGCATGAGACGCAGGGCGCGGAAGGTGAGTAGATCCGGATCGCCTGGGCCGGCCCCCACCAGATAGACCTCGCCCATACCGTCGAACAGCCTGGCCTCGCCGAGGGCCTTTTCCATCAACTGATCTGCCTCTTCGGCGTGACCGGTGAAGATGCGTTCCGCAACGCCGCCATCCAATACTCGGTCCCAGAACAGCCGGCGGTCGGTGGGATTGACGAAGGTCTCCTTGACCTTTTGGCGGAAGCGGCTGCAGAGTTCAGCGAGACGTCCGTAACCGGCGGGGATCATCGATTCCATCCGGGAGCGGATCAGGCGGGCGAGCACGGGTGATGCGCCACCGGTGGAGATAGCCGCCACCACCGGTGAACGGTCGATGACTGACGGTACGATAAAGCTGCATAGCTCTGGTTGATCCGCCACATTGATCGGGATCCGTTGATTATTGGCAAGTTCCGCGATACGTCGATTAACCTGTCGGTCGCTGGTGGCAGCGATCACCAGATGGGCGCCCGTCAGATCCCGGTCATCGAACATCCTTTCGATATGCGTGAGTTGGCCAGCGTCACGCCAGCTGCTCAAACTGGCGGTCAGGGTGGGTGAGATAAGGATCACATCCGCTCCTGATTTGAGCAGTGATGCGGTCTTGCGTTCCGCGACGGCCCCTCCGCCGACCACCAGACATTGTTTGCTCTTTATATCGAGAAAGATGGGAAAATAGTCCATGTCATCAACCTGATATCAAAAAACCATAAATTTGATGTGGCCGGTTGCCTCGATGCTGAATGTTGGCGACCGTCATATGGAATTCCGCTTTCAGCCAACCGGTTTTAACGTGAATCGACCGAGCCTGTTAGCTGTTCGAAGACGCGCACGATTCAAAGATCAAACAATCATCATACTTGAAATATTTAAAAATATTAATATACTAATTTATTCGGTTAATAGAGACGAGGTTGAGATTGTGGTAAAGGAAATCGATGCCGCTGAGTTGCAGGCACGCATCGCCAAAGGTGATGATCTTGTTTTACTGGATATCCGGAGTACAGGAGAACTGGTCCAGGGTATGTTGCCAGATGCAGATCACTTACCGATGCACCTGATCCCGGTACGTATCGATGAACTGCCGACAGACAAGGATGTAGTGCTGTACTGCCACAGTGGCGCCCGCTCATTTCATGCCTGTGCCTATCTGGCTCAACAGGGCTATGAGAACGTCATCAATCTGCAGGGAGGAATCCTCGGCTGGGCTAGGTCGGGTTATCAGCTTGCGGTCAGGAAAGCGAGTTGAGCGACTGGGCTCAGTATTTTGCCGGAGACTCATGCGAGGTTTTACTTGCGTTTCAGACGCGCTTCGCATATAAATTCAAACCCTGGTTTTTTCCTACATTCTAATACAGCCATATACTGGAGGTCGTACCATGGCAGATTTTGATCAAGAACTGGACGCAAGTGGACTGAACTGCCCTCTGCCAATTTTGCGTGCCAAAAAGACTCTCAACGGCATGGAATCTGGTCAGGTTCTGCATATCATCGCGACCGATCCCGGTTCCGTGAAGGATTTCGAGGCCTTCGCCAATCAGACCGGCAACGAGCTCATGGAGTCCAAGGAAGTCGGCGGTAAATTCGAATTCCTGATCAAGAAGGCCTAACTTCTGATCCCCAATCTGAGGAGAGAGACAGATGGATGAGAAAAAATTAGCCATCATCGCTACGAAAGGTTCTCTTGATTGGGCCTACCCGCCCTTCATTCTGGCCTCGACAGCCGCTGCGCTCGGTTATGAGACCGAGATTTTCTTCACCTTTTACGGCCTTCAATTGCTGAAAAAGGATCTTGACCTGCAGGTGACCCCGCTGGGTAATCCGGGTATGCCAATGCCGATGGGCATGGACAAGTGGTTTCCTGTGCTGGGTCTGGCGTTGCCGGGCATGCAGGGCATGATGACCTCCATGATGAAAAAGAAGATGGCCTCCAAGGGCGTCGCAGGCCTTGCGGAATTGCGTGAACTCTGCCAAGAGGCAGAGGTTAAATTGATTGCCTGCCAGATGACTGTGGATCTGTTTGAACTGGATACCGCAGAGTTCATCGACGGGATCGAATATGCCGGTGCGGCTCGTTTCTTCGAGTTCGCCGGAGAAAGTGATATCTGCCTTTACATCTGACCCGTTGTAAATCGCAGTGCAGGGCGTTGCCCCACAAGGGCAGCGCCTTTTTTATGGAACCGCTAACTTTTTTCAAGAAGGTAGCGGTTTTTTCATGCCTTTTTAATCCATGGCGTCTTTTGACGATGAAGCGATAGTCGGTACGGTTTATTGAGTTCGGTAACTTGTTTCATGGGCCGACCGGAAAGAGATCTGTCTCCTGTGAGATTGACCTCAAAGCCCTCCCAAGCCAGCAGACCGGAAAGCAGCCGCATGGAGGTTCCGGAATTTCCCAGATCGATAGGCGCATCAGGCGTTTGGAGCCCGTGCATGCCGACCCCGTGAATCACCACTAGTCCTGCGTCCGGCTCAACGATCTTGACCCTATCTGTTGAAAGGCGTTGGTGTGGTTAGGCTGTCATCCCCCTCTAAAAAACCACTGACTTCCATCACTCCTTCAGTCAGGGAATCAAGCATGATCGAGCGGTGGGAGATGGATTTGTCTCCGGGCACCCGCAATTTGCCAGAGAGTCTCCCGCCCGGCTCTACATGAATACTGACATTCGAATCGCTCAAAGCTGCTCCCCGTTAATGGTTGCCCTTGGTTGGACTTTAGATAAGGCGGCACATTTTACACTTCCAAGCTTATTTACCATAGCCTGATCAAAAGCAGTTCAAATCAAGGCAAAAAATCCATTTGTCATTGAAAAGCTGCAATTGATGTAGGAATTTATTTACTTTTCCTGACCAAGATCAATCGATTCCAAGCTTAATAACCAATAAGGACAATAGACAGTCTCGCAAATCCCTTATTAAATTTATGTTATTAGGATTTTAAAGGAGATAAGAGCCTATTGAAGCCAGACAGCACACATAAATACATAAGTTAGAAATAATATTCAAAACAGTTTGCAGCCTTGTTTCGCACCCACTTCGATGCGGAGTAAGGAGGAGGAAGTCCCATGAAAATGAAGCCTGTCTTTGCGCCGGTTGTGGGCGCATTTCTACTTTTTCTCACTCAGCCTACCCTGGCTGAAGATCCCTTCCACATCACTTTTGAACAGAGCAACGTCTCGTCGGCCGACGGTATCGTTTCCGGACTTGTGGTTTTCAATATCGTCAACGCCAGCGGCGTCGATGTGACGAATCTGGTGTTTAGCGTGGATGGTCAGAACCATATCACCTACGGCAACCAACCGGTCGTCGTGCCGGCCCTGGGTGCTGGCGAGGCGGCGCAGTTCGTCGAGCAGTTCAGCGCGCCGGGTGAAGTGGCTGCTCCCGAGGCCGAGGCAACTCTGAAGGTGGAGTACCTTAATGCCGCCGACGAACAGCAGACGGTGTATGTGAACGGCACGCTGGTGCAGTAGCACCAGCTTAATCAGAGATAAGGTGAGATCATGAGAGTCTTCAATAAGCTTAACTTGGCCCGCTTGTTGAAAGTGGCCAGTATTCTACTGCTGCCCGTGGCGGCCGTAGCCGACGTCGTCCTCTATCCCGGCTATATCCAAGGTACTGTGACCGTGGGCGACTTCAATGTTTACAGCACACACGTCAGTGCCAGCGGCGGGGGATACTCCTCGAGCAAGAGCACGTCGGGCAATACCTACACACTGACGGTGCAGGGCGGGCCTTGGGAGTATAACGTCAATGCGCGCGCGTATATAAGGCCGACAACGAGCTATTACCCGTACACGCAGATGTACTTCAGTAATCGGACCATGGCAGTGTCGGAAGGCGAGACGGTGCAGAACGACTACAATGTCGCGAACCCGGGTGTTATCGAGTTCCAGATCAATATCACGGGCGACGCGTACAATAGCTGGTCCACGAATGGCTATGCGTATAACAACTACGTGGCCGGTGAAGAGCGGACCAACTCTTACGGCTATACGCGCAGTAGCGATACGCCAGACGGCATCTGGGAAATGCCGGTCGTGCCGAACACGGGAGTGAGGATCTACGCCTATGTCTACATAGACGGGAAGCGGTATGATTTTGGGATTGCCTCTCCGTACTACTATAAGGACATCGCAGCGGGCGAGACGGTCGTGGTCCCGATCGATATAGTGCACGACGCTACGCCGAATGATTACGGGGTCGTGCAAGGAGACATTGAACTCATTGGGGTGGATAGTTTTAACTACCATTACGTCTATGCATCTGGCGATCGGGATTATCAATATACTAATCCGGCCCATTACTATATGGACCAAGTACAGACTGGATCGCAGTACATACGGGCCTATAGTTATTTCGATAACTACAGTACGTACTTCAGGTGGCCGTTCATTGACGGAATTCGCCAAAACAACATTTTAAACGTGGTTGCCGGGGGTAACTATACCCTGGACTTCATCAGCGATACGGGAATACTTACCGGCGACGTGACGCTGACCGGTACGCTGGCCAATGAGGATCTAAATTCTTTCCAGCTGCGCGCACAAGGCATTAGCTCTATTTATGAGCCGGGCACCGGATGGGTTACACAACCCACTTATTACGGGTACACACATCAGACGAAATATGGCACGGATCCGAATCCCACGACATATCGACTCTTCCTGACGCCGGGGCCGTGGCGGTCGGATTACCTGTACGCCTATGAACGTAATTACGATCTTGGTTATCAGAACCGCTCTATTTTCACGATCCAAGATTACAATTATTACTACGACGGCAACTACTACAACTTCGGCCAGAACGTCGATGTCGAACCGGGCGCAACGACCGTGCAGGATCGTGAGTACTGCACCGGATCGCTTTTGGTGCGGTTCAGAGACGCATCGGGCGGCCTGCTCCGGAACCCGAGGCTCGACGGCTCCACGCCTATCTACGAAGATGGGAAACAGAAGTTTTATGTCTACGTCAACGGATATTCGTATCCACCAGAAATGGAAGCTCCTGAGGTCGAAGTGCACGGCTATCCAGCCACCTATCCTTTCTACGCTCGTGCCTACACCGAGGACGGCAGCTACGTTACCTTCGCACGGTTTGACGAGAGCCTCGAGTGTGGTGTCCGGAAGGGCAGAGACTTCGACGGCCCGACGCTGACCGTCGAGACCCCACCGGCCGGGGATATCACAAACGCCCAGAGCGTGAACGTGAGTGGCACGGCCACGGATGACTCCGGCGTGGCCTCCATCACGGTAAACGGTGTGAGTGTTACCATTACCCCAACCGGAAACCCGGAAGATCCCAACGAGGTCTCCTACACCTATGACCTCGCGGTGGTCACCGGTGCAAACACTATCACGGTAGTGGCGCTGGATACCAACGACAACGCATCCTCGAACGCACGGGATATCTATGTGGATCACTGGCTGCCTGAGGTAACAATCAACTCTCCTGCCGATGGCAGTTATTTCAAATCGTTCGATAATGCTATAGAGCTCGATGTTATTGCCAGTGACCAGGGCTATGGTTTCAGCCTGACGGTTTCTTTGGACGGGGAGTTGATCCACGAGGTGTCTGGTCCTGCTAACGACACTACGGCGTCCAGTCTATCCTTCGGCGAAACCCGATCCCTCGATATCGGACCTCATACCATTACCGCTACGGTGAGTGACTTGGCGGGTAACAGCACTACCGAGTCGGTAAACATTCAGGTCAATGCTCCACCAGTAGCTCTCTGTCAGGACATCACAGTGACAACCGATACAGGTGCATGTAGTGTCCAATCAGCGTCTGTGGATGACGGTTCTCATGATCCTGATGGTGTCCAAATCACGCAAGAACAAGTACCTTATGGACCCTACACGTTGGGAGATACCAAGGTAGTTTTGACAGTAACCGACCAATTCGGCGAGTCTAATTCCTGCACTGCCACAGTGACAGTCGTTACCGCCACACCACCAGACATTATATCCGGTCCTTTCTCAGGCAATGTGACCATTGCGCCAGACCAGGCAGTACAGATCCTTCCAGGGGGGACTGTATTTGGAAACGTCATACTTTCCGGTGGGACCCTGTGGGTCTCAGGTTCGATTGAAGGGAACATCGAGGCTAAAGGTGTTGGTGGCGATGTTTGTCTGGATGAGGGTGCAAACGTGACCGGCAACGTCATACAAGAAGGATCTCGTATAGTCGACTTTATCGGTGGTGGTGCTGGTAGTTCGGTCAATGGTAATGTTGAGATGTTTAACGGGACTTTGTACGCCAGCGGCCTATCTAGCAACAATTACGTTGACGGCAGTGTCAAGTGCGATGGTGGCCTTCCAGCGAACCCAGGTGCAACTAGCAATTGGAACTGGGATGGTCTCCATGAAGGGACAGGAGAACACGACGGCAGACTAGGCGGAAACTATGAGTGTCCTTAAACACTCCTCTGTGAACGAGCCATAGCACCCGATGATTGTGTCGCTATGCAATCTGGACGTGCACCCCTTAGTTTTTAGATGGGGTAGCTAATGACGTTGGGCCATGGAGGGCCCAACAGCGATGGTCCCGAGTTTTGTACAATAATACGCTTTGGCCGGCACCTGAACTTTCCAGCATTCATATCTCGTCTCAGTTACAGGTATTTTCCTAGGTGCCGTTTCGAAAGAACGGGGCATTGAACTTAGAATAGGGTCAAAGTTCTGGGGATATATGACTTAATTACTGGGCTTTTCTACATCATATTGAGGTCGTACCACAAATAATCGTATCTGGTTGACTGTGATAGGCGCATATCTGCCATAGTGACATTCGAATCAATCTTAGACTGGCTGTCAGATTACCCTGGTCTACAGAAGTTCTTGGGGCATCTCGCTGGCAACTTTTGATATTGCAGTGTTACTGACGCTCAGTGGACGAAATATGGACGAAAGGAAATAAAATATCATAAAAACAATGAGATAATATATAGAACGCTGCCCCACAAGGGCAGCACCTTTTTTAATGGAAAGCCACCAGATACAGACGTTGGAGGTGGTGTGAGTTGCCCAGCAGCCTTCAGCGCTCAACGTTGCAGCAGACTATTACCGTCAATCTGGTTGTTTGTTAGTGAACCGAGACCGCGATCTCGAGACCAAAGTAGGGGATAGCATGATAGTGCGGCGGAGGGTGCCGCGAGAACTAACTGATCCTCGGAAGTGGATTGTCATCAGTTCCAGTAACTTTTGGTCAGAGTGATCAGCTGGACGATGACGCAAACTGATGGATAAGCGTCCCAGCCTGTTTTCGAATTAGAGCACGTCTTCCTTCATCCAGACGACTGAGATTTCGCCATTGAAGCGCTGCACGGGGATGGTCTTTGAATCGCGCCTCATGGCGCATCAGAAAATCCCAGTACAGCGTGGTGAACGGGCAAGCCAACTCCCCGGTTGCCTCGTTAGGATCGTAAGGGCATTGCTCGCAGTAATTGCTCATGCGTTGAATGTACTTACCACTAGCTGCATAGGGTTTGGAGGCTATCAACCCACCGTCGGCGAACTGGGACATGCCCAGGACGTTCGGCAGTTCGACCCATTCGACCGCGTCCACGTATACGGCGAGGTACCAGGCGTGGACTTGTCGTGGCTCGACCCCAAGCAGTAGGGCGAAGAGCCCGGTGATCATCAAGCGCTGGATGTGATGGGCATAGCCGTACTCCAGCGTTTGACCTATGGTCTCGGCCAGGCAGAGCATATCGGTTTTGCCGGTCCAGAAAAACGTCGGTAACGCCTGGTGGGCATCGAGGCTGTTCACCGCTAAATAATCCGGCATGTGGGTCCAATACAGACCACGGATGAACTCGCGCCAGCCTACGATTTGCCGCACGAAACCCTCCACCGAGGCTAAGGGCGCGGTACCGCGTCGGTAAGCCGCAACGGCTGCATCTAAGACGGTCTGTGGGTCAAGTAATCCGAGATTCATCGCCGCCGACAGGCGGGAATGATAAAGGTAGGTCTCACCCGTCCACAGGGCATCCTGGTAGGGGCCGAAGGCGGCGAGGCGATGCATGACAAAGTCCTGCAACGCTTCTTCGGCCTGCTCTGGCGTGACCGGCCAGTCGAAGTGCGTCAAAGAGCCGGGGTGGTCGGGAAACCGCTCCTGCACGTCAGCGATCACAGCCTGCGTAAGCACATCGGGCGCGAAAGAGGCAGGCGATGGAACCAGGCCCGGTCCCTTACGCTTGAAAGTCTTGCGGTTCTCTTTGTCGAAGTTCCAGGCGCCGCCTTGCGGATTCTTGCCGTCCATCAATAGATCCATTCGCCGGCGCATATAGCGGTAGAAGTGTTCGAGTCGCAATGTTTTGCGGTCCCTGGCCCAGTCCTGGAAGCCCTTCAAATCTATGAGAAACTGCCGATTGGGGCGTACGTCCAGCGGCAGTCCGGCGCTGGATGTGGCATCGCGAAGCTGTTTCAGAACGCGGTAATCTCCGGGCTGAACGACCACAACTCGTTCGGGTTGGTAGGTGGCGATCTCGGCGCCGAGTGCATCAGTAAAGCCGGAATAGGTATGTGCATTGATGGCCAGGTACCGCACAGGTATGTCAAGCTTCTCAAGCCCCTTGGCGAAGTGACGCATCGCAGAGAAAAACAGCGCGATACGCACTTTGTGGGACCAAACATGCTCGGATTCCTCTGCTAACTCAGCCATCCAGATCATGTCCATTTCCTTGTCGATATCGTCAAACACGAGCGACTGGGGATCGAGCTGATCACCTAGGACAAGCACAAGATTTCGAATTCCCATCTCAGCTTCCTCTCCGCCTGTGTCGCCGACAAGCTTTGGCGTGATAGCGCACCTCATCCCAAAAACGCGCCCAGCGGCGCCGCCAAGCCAAAGATCGCCCGCATGCGTCACATATCTTGGTGGGCAATTGCGTCTTTTGCTGCGCCATCTGCGTCGCTTTGAAACTCAGAGCGAAGCCGGGTTCAGCTCGCACCGCCTTCCTCCATCGTGGATCTTACTTTTTTCATCATGAGAACTATCTCGCTTATCTGTATTGGTTGAGCGAAGTGCACCAGGAGCTGGTATGCGTTCTAACGGAAACAATGCAGGATTGTAAATCGTCTGGTAAGCATATGCCGCTCAAGCAACTGGTGATCTACGCATAGTCACGGCGATGCCATTCGGTCAGCAATGACTTGCACGCTTCGCAGAGGCATCTCAAGCTGCGTGTGAACTTGTTGTTGGATGACCGAGAAATAGACATCGTTCATGAGGTTCGGGAGTTGGCTGTTCGCATTGCCCATCTGCCCATCCGAGTGATACATCGCTGGTCGCACGATCGATCACATCGGTACCAAGAGACTTCTGCGCAACCCCTGAGGGTCACACTCAACGCGGTATCCCTCAATCGCCGATAGCTTTATGGCAGCAAGACTGTCTGCACTACAACATCCTTTCTGAACCTGAAGTGTGGAGCTTTTCCGGTACTGAGAGTGACGAAAGCATCATCATCAAAGGGGTATATTAGCGTAATGTCGAAGAGGTGCTGGGTGCAGCCGCGATGCTGGGATTTTGAGTATCATGCTGCCACCGGCCCTCATCATCGAGCACTCAATGATGGATGAATAGTCTGTATCCTGGAGGGTCGAGAAGGCTTTCCACGGATACTCTGTGTGCTATGTTTGTCCAGGTAGCATGTGTCGGCCAAGACTAGACTGTTTTTTTATAGGCTCCATGAGCATAAAGTTTGGCTAGTGCAATAATATCCATACTTTAAACCATCAGTCTTGAGCACTTGCATTCAGGCATCCTCATCTGATCACGGTGCACGGACTTATGCACTTTATTGACACCTTTTCAGAAGGAACACCACATGCTATTTTGATTCTGCAGCATCACCAGCATGCTCTTTTTCATCTGCAGCATCTCCTGCGTGTTCTTCACCACCACTACACGCAAACAGGAGAGGCAGGATCAGTAACAGGGTCGTGATAATTTTCATAGGCATACTCCAAGTTGATCTTTCCGAGTTGTGAGTTGTTCACGGCACAGCAGTTCACCCGGTTATCTGCCACTGACGTCCTATGATTCCGGGTGCAGTGCTGTTTGCCATGATTTAGAATGGTTTCTAATAGACGTCTTCAGCCACATCAGTGGTGATGTGCCGGCCTGTATATTTATCCCGAACATTGCCATTTTGCCTGAGAAAAGCAGCGAAGGGTTGCTTGATGGTTGCCAGACGAGTTGGAGTTACACAGATAGTCAGATGTAGGCCAACTACACACCTCGTTTTCTCGGTACATGCACAAACAGTGGCAAGGACTGAGATTCAGGGCTCAATACAGATATTCAATCTCATCGTTCACGAAGGTGTAGCGTGGTTGTTTATACCAACCATACAGTAATGACCAGCGTGGCTCCTTGTGCACCTTAGACTGGTAAACCTGTAACTCCCCTGCTTTTTCGTTCATCCAAAAATCGAGATCGTAAAGTTTGTCTGGTTCGCCTAGCACATGAAAATCCGTGCAGGCAAAATAGGTGTCACTTCCGATCTGTCGTACCGGGTCGTGTATGCGTACGAATTTCAAAGACAACTCTTCTCCGGTTTTATCATCACGCAGGCGAAAAATGCCCTCATCATCAATGTTGGCGGCGATATATTTCTCCATGGTCGCCTTGATGTCTTCGGCATAAAACTTATGCTGATCGTTGGGTTGATCAGCTGCATAAGCAGAGACCATGACAAGACCAATAGTGCTGATCAGCCCAGCAATGCCAACAAATGTTTTCAGGTATCCAAACATCCAGGCCAAACCCTGCTCCATGGCTGTATCCACATGCTTACCGGTCTTCTTCACAGCTCATTCAGTCTCAGCAGCGGGTTTTTCCTCCATCGCTTTACCACCGTGCTCAGCGGCTTTACCAGCATGCTCCTGCTTCTTCATCGCTTTACCCGCGTGCTCTTTCTTCTCCATTGCTTCACCGACATGCTCCTTCTTCTCCGCGGCCTCTTCGGTTGACTGTTGAGCGGACATTTTCTTTTGCGCAGCTTTACCTGCATGCTCAGCAGCGATTGTAGTCAGTGGGATAAGTAACAAAAGCATCAGGATTTTTTTCATTCTAGGCCCTCCTCAGGGTTTATTATTAATCCTCTTAAAATACCATTACATGCTTTGTCAGGTAAACCACTCAGTCAGTCAGGTATAGCCATATTTCGACGACTGAAAGGTTCGGTAAACCATGCACGGAACGATAGTGACAAATCGCGTGCTTCTGGCAACCCGATTGCGTCCTCCGCGAGTTGGTCATCAGGTCCCAGTGGTACTTGGTTGTAGCTCCTGAACAAAGGATCCCAAAAACTGAAAATAGTCGAAAAATTGGCATCGCCATATTGTCTGTCGACAACGTGATGCGAGGTATGAAAGCGTGGCGTTACGATGATCCGGGACAGGAAGCGTTCAATGCGGTCAGGGAAATCGATATTGCTGTGGTGGAACTGTGCACACAGGCTAATCAGGCCCTCGAATATAAACCAGGCTATGGCGGTTGGCCCCCAGACCAGCACCCATATCGCTTTAGCGAAAGATGACAGGACCAGTTCGCCGGGATGAAAGCGTAATGCAGTAGTAACGTCCATTTCAGTATCTGCGTGATGCGCCTTGTGAAAACGCCAGAGGAATGGGATTCGATGATTTGCACGATGCCAGAGGTAGTCGAAGGCATCGAGCATGATGAGCGACAGTATGATCTCCAGCCAGCCGTCAAGCCCCAACCAGCGGGAGATACCCCAGCCCTGTTGCTCGACATAAACAACCCATAGCAGAAAGGGTACATAGATAAAGACACGCACCAGTATGGTATTGAAAATCGCTACGGTAGCGTGAAAGAAGACACGTTTGATCCGACTTCCCAGCCATTTCCGAGCAGGAAGTATCGATTCAATCAGGATAAAAAATGACAACCCACCCAGGAATATCACCAGGCGTCCACCATCTAGGTCCAGTTCCATAGAGTTGCCCCGTCACTTGTTTGGTGTCTTTTATGGAGTGGTATGCACTCAGTTAAACATTATACAGACGTGAGGCAGGGATGGGTCTATTTACACATTTTTCCCGCACATTTCGGGAACTTGACATGGCGAGGATGAATACCACCCTCGCCGTAAGAGTTAAGCCACTGCTAGACATCAGGGATGAGGACTTCGTCGATAACATGGATGACGCCATTCGACGCTTTGACATCAGTCTTGGCGATCTTGATATCTGCAACCGGGAGTTCGCTGCCTTGTACGGTAGACAGCTTGGAGACCCCGCTTACGGCTGCAGCATCAACCCTTCCAGGCACCACATGATAGGTAAGAATTTCAGTTAACTTGCTTTTGTCTGCAAGCAGGGCGTCTAAAGTGCCTTCAGGTAATTTTGCAAACGCCGCATCTGTCGGTGCAAAGACAGTATATGGTCCTTCGCCGGATAAAGTGTCCAGCAGGCCTGCTGCCTTGACAGCAGTGATCAAAGTGTTAAAGGACCCGGCGGAAGAGGCCACACCTACGATTGTAGAGTCTGTGTTGGTTTTTTTTTGCGTGGAGTATTTGTCGTACTCAGCCGATCCGTCCTTGCTGTAACCACTGTGCATGGCGTTGCCGTGATGAACAGCGTAGATCATATTGGTGTGGTGGTATGGATGCTGTGCCATTGTCATTTGATAATTGCTGTTTTTCATTCCGCAATTAGGGCCTGCCAGGGTTGTGGCAGAGATTGTTAAGCCGACTAGACTGGTGGCGAGTACAGTGAGTTGTAGTTTCATGTACGGTCTCCTGGTTCATCTTTCGATGGGTGTGAATGTTTAACGTTTCTGAGTCTCTCCGAAGCATTGCTCGCTCAGGAATGACTATGTCCAATCGCACGATCTGTTCATCATGTGTCTAAATATGTATTGGACAATATATAGTATTATTGGAGAATTCGAGTATTGCAAATAAATATTCCATGTAAATAATATACAAAAATTGGACAGTCTACGGCCTGCATTAAGACCGACCCAACGACCATGTCAGCCTTTTCCTGTTTGCAGGCAGCCAGGCTGACAAACCGGCTTGCGCTGTTTTTCCGGTCGTTACCAATGAACTATCTGATTTCATTCATGTTGATATGCATCGCAAAGTTGCTCACGTACAGAGCGTGTTGACAACCCGCTACTCGCTGACTGTTGAAAGGGATTGGCCTGCAAGCGAGATTCTCTCTATGCATCGCATCAAACATGGACATTGGCTCGACATCTTGTGCTATACAGGGGGGTTGTCTTGTCAGGAACCAACTCATCAATAGTTGGTTTCTAGTTTGATGGCTGCGCTGCACACTGTGATACGCCCAGTTACTCGCGGCCCAGCAGGTGTGTAAAAACCCAGCAGGATCATGGCCAGGGTGTCACCGTCCATAAAAACCCGAGTTCACACGGGGTTAAGGTCAGTCACTGATAGGCATGATCCCTGCCTTAAACGTGTTAGGCAGGAAATCTGGTTCTGAGTAGAAGAATCGTTTTCTTCCGAACTGCGTGTGCGTATTGATTTCCTTCACGAATTGCGTGTTTTTTTTACTGTCTCTACTTTATACATTACCTGTACATGAACTTGGGGATAGTTGACTGACTTTAAGGCTGGGAAACGCGGTTTTTCGCAAATCAGTTTTTTTACGACCAAAGTGATTTCGCAGTTACCCTTTAAGCCACAAGACACACTGAACCAGATATGTCCCATGTCTGGAAATAATCAATTAATTAAACAACAGACCCACGATGGATAGAATTACCTCAACAATTAGAATTACAAATCTAAGATTGCGCACGTTTATCGGCTTCAACCCAGAGGAAAAGGCTAAAAAGCAAGATGTTGTTGTCAACGTGGAGATCGACTTTCGCATCACCCAAGCCGCGCTGAAAGATGAGGTCAGCGGCGCGTTAGACTACAAGCGGATCAGCAAAAAAATCATCAGCCGTGTCGAGAGTGAAAAATTCCTCTTACTCGAAAAACTGGCCAAGGACATACTGGATATCTGTCGCGCCAATGCAAGTGTCACTGCGGCAAGAGTCACCGTAGATAAACCCCATGCCCTGCGCTTTGCGGACTCCGTTGCCATCAGACTCGCATACGAACAGGACTAAAAAATACACCGAGAGAAAACGACCATGTTGAATACCCCTGTACGCTTAGCTAAGCACCCCGAGATCAGTGACGAAGCCGCGTTGGTTCGCGACGCGCTGATAGAAAATGGCCTGGAAACACCCATGATTGATAATGGGTTGAGCCACGACCAGAAGTACGATCGAATCAGAGGTTTGATGGCCGATGTAATGCATACACTCGGGCTTGATTTGAACGATGACAGTTTAATCGAAACACCTCATCGAATTGCCAAGATGTACGTTCGTGAGATTTTCTCCGGACTCGATTACAGTCAATTCCCCAAGCTTTCCCTGATTGACAACAAGATGGGTACAGACGAAATGGTCAAGATTCAGAATATCGATTTAACCAGTACCTGCGAGCACCATTTTGTCACCATCGATGGTCGAGCCAATGTTGCATATGTGCCGTCGCATTGCATCATCGGCCTCTCCAAGATCAATCGGATTGTACGATTTTTCAGCCAGCGGCCTCAGGTTCAGGAACGTCTGACCAAACAGATACTGGTTGCTCTACAGACACTCTTAGGTACCGATGATGTGGCAGTCAGCATCGATGCTACCCACTATTGTGTCAAATCGCGTGGTGTCATGGATCGCAGTTCGCAAACCAGCACCAAAGCGCTTGGGGGAAGTTTCCGACGGGATCCTCAGCTCCGAGCCGAATTTCTTGCAGCATGAAATCTCATCCCATACCGATCACAGGAGACGGTGAAAGGGCCGGTTTTCATTTGGCGAAAGTATTTCTCGAGCGCGGTATGCTGGTGATTGAACGATTTTGTATCAAGGATTCTGGAAAGTCATACGCTTGTCTTGGTATTCCCTTCGAGCCCTGAGTGAAAAACTCTTTACCATGCATGCGGTAATTATTCAGTTTTCTGTGCATCGGCGTGTTGATTTGCTGAGCGGGTTTCCACAAGATTGTAATTTTGATAAAGGTAAAGGCGATTTATATCCTCAATGGTCTGAATAAGCCGCTAGTTTCCTGTAGTCTCCACCCAATCACCAGCTATCGTTGATAAGGTGGTCGCACCAGCGGAAACAGGATTTTGTGAGAGGTCTGGAATCTGCTGTGCTCACTGATGATCTGTTCCTGTTATCTCGCAGCATGACAATGATTTGATCACATCTGTCTCGGTATGTGATTTCCAGTTTTGAACGCTGTTGGCGGGTCTTGCCTCTGTGTCGACCGCTGGCTTTTGGCGTCGGAGAATGAGGTGGCGCCTCGGGTGGTTTTTTTAAGCAACCCAAATCCATCAGTCAGTCGAGCTGTCAGTTCTGAAGAATCTAACAATGTATCCTGCTCCTGGTATCCGGTGACTGTGCGGCTTTTGACTAGCAGAAACCTGTCTGCAGAGAGTTCTCAGGTGATTCCGAGTTTCAGGGCAATCTGTTGCAGTCGGGGTCTGAGTTTAAGGAATGTCACATAAACCCGTTCCAGAAGCCGGAGTAGGGGAGGCCAGTTGGCTGCCAGGCCCAGTGGGCGAAGCAGGGGAATGTTACGCCACATGGCCGCAAAAGCAGCAGCACCGCTTAAGATCCTGCCCTGCGGCTCTTGTGCGTGCAAGCGGTCTAGCAATCGTTCGGGTTCGATGGGGCAATCTGAATGGTATTGTATAGCGATGAAATCGATCCGCTGGTTGCGGTCAAGCCGTTGCATCAGGCGAATCTCCCGCCGGCAGAGTGGGCAGGCAGCGTCATACCAGACCTTGAGTTTTGCTACATGGTTTTCGGAATTCATGCTCGTTTCGCCCATGACTGTTGTTAGTTCTGATCATGCAAACCTAATGCGTCCGCTGGTGATGTGCTGTTCTCGCAGCATCAGAGCGTCTTTCAGGGTCTTGCCGATGTCTTACCACGACATTTGAGAATCCTCAGACTGAATTGTTATTTGTAAAGCAAAACATGGGTAACTCATATTTGTATGTGGCAGGCACGAGTCTTTCGTCTTGATGGGCGTATCTTGGTTCACGACAACCCCCGGGTGGCAGCATCGTCAGAGTGACATTTACCAAGAATCCCAACGCCAGCAGGTCTGCATAACACTCGTCGTTAAACTCTCACCAGTTACTGACCTGGGCGACAAAGATGTGTCGCCCGATCTGTGGCCAAATCTCGGTCAGTGTCAAGACGCCTGCATTACCTTCACCCGCTCCATGCCCGGATCATGATCTCGAGGTAAGCGATGAAGTCCTTGAGCTGATATGGCGTATAAAATATCCCAGCAAGTCATGAACTGGGCGCGGAAATGGTTATGTTGATCAGCTCACGAGTGAGCGGTAACTGTGCCATGTTGCATAGCCTAAGATTGGGAACATAACCGCCAATCCGATAAAAGCGGTTGCAATCCCAGCGGCAGTCGAGGCGACGATGATCATCGCCCATATCGCCATCGCACCAGGATTACCGGTAACTGCGCGATAGCTAGTCTGCATCGCTGTGATGAAATCTGTATCTTTGTCCAGAATCATCGGTATGGCAACAGCGCTCATTACGAAGACGACGGAGACCAGTAAGAAACCGATGCCGGCAAAGTACAACAAGGTAATGAAACCCTCAGCACTACTGAAAAGACTGGTATATGCTTCTATCGTGGGATTCAGGGTGTTGAATTTGACGGCAAACAATAGCGCAGATATGCGCACCCAAGCCGCCATCACAAGAGATAACATGAGCGAAAACAACACCAAAGACGTTGATCTCTGCATCAGTAATCTCAGGCTGTTGCTGATACTGGGCAATTTCCCGCTCTCCATGTCACGACTAGCGACGTAGAGGCCCGAGGCGATGAATGGCCCCACTACGACGAGACCGGTCAGGTAAGCAATGGAGTACCAGGGTACATTCATGGCCAATAAATAGACGCCTGCGGTTGCGCCGGCAAACAAAAAACCATACAGCAGGCTCAGTCCCGGCGCGTTCCTGAAATCATTGAGACCTGAACTAAGCCATTGTAACGGCGCGGATATGGCGACGTTGGCGACCTGGTGTTGTTCTTGTGCATTCTGGATGAATTGCATTTCGGCTGAAGGAGTAGACATTTTTCTTTCCTCTCTCTTTGGCTATCTGATCGAAATAAAAGACATAGCTTGTAATGACATTCGTTTCACTTCATCATTTGTCCAAGTTTTAACTGGACATGCTGTAAATTTATACTATAAAGATGCTATGTCAAGAAAAAATTTGAACATTTGTATGATTATCTAACAATTAACATGGACAATATATGAACAAAGAAACGCTGCAGGTTAATGAGCCGACGTATAAGATAGGTGCAGTTTCTCGCCTGACCGGTGTGTCGCAAGACACCCTGCGAGTTTGGGAACGCCGCTACGGGGCGGTGGTGCCAATGAGATCGGATGCAGGCACGCGACTCTTTGGTCAAACGGATATCAATCGCCTGTCATTGATCAAGCGCTTAGTGGATGCGGGGGACGCGATCAGCAGTGTCGCCAATTTGAGTCTGGAGCAGTTGCAGGAGCGGGTCAGCCAATCCAGTTTGCCTGTCACATCAGCTGCGCAAGACAGACCTTGCCGTCTAGTGGTGTTGGGCGACGTCACCGGTAGCAAGCTGGCGCATCAAATGGAGCAAGATGTCAGTTTGGAATTGTCGGGCCACTTCCAGGACAAGGGACGCTTTCTTCAAGAGGTGCCCCAGCTAGATATCGATCTTGTTGTTCTGGAATATTCAAGCCTGCAGCCTGATCATGTGAAAGAGATCGGCACACTACTGCATCGTTCAGGCGCCTCGAGAGCACTCGTCGTTTATGGATTCTCTTCGAGCTCAACCTTGGAAAGGTTGGAATCGGATCGGATCATCCCGCTACGCATGCCTGTGGATATTGCTGAGGTAAAGCGACTGTGTCATGTACTCACAGCCCGTCCAGTCAAGCCGATCACTAATATACTGGGTGGAGGTGAGCTGGGCGGAGAGCTGCCTTTGCGACGTTTTGACGATGCTGAGCTGGCTAAAGTGGCTGCTGCATCGGTCAGTGTACGCTGTGAGTGTCCGCATCATCTGGTTGATCTCATAACCGGCTTGATCGCCTTTGAAAACTACAGTCAGGAGTGTGAGGTGCTCAATGTTGATGATGCGGCTTTGCATGCGATGTTGCATTCGGCAACAGCTCATGCCCGATCGATCATTGAGGTGGCGCTGGAACGCGTCATCGAGATAGACGGTCTGGATGTCGAGTGAGCTACTCCTCAGAGGGTTATATGATATTTTACTACAGCCAGTCAGATTTCAACCGAGCTCGATGTCGAGCTCGGGGATTTGAGATTCAGGCCGCAATTTTGCTACCAATCTCTTTGGATGGGTGTGTAGGGTGATCGCTGATTATCATAGACAACTTGATGTCGTTCAGATAATCAAACAGATTCCGGCTGAGATTATTCCACATTCCACGACTGGTATTGTCAGTACTGCGACTGAATGTCCGGGCCCCCTGCGTAAAGTTGTAATCAACCCATTCATCCGTTGCGCAGATGATATCAGCAACCGAAATTTCCTCAGCGCTTCGCCCGAGATAGTAGCCACCACCGGGCCCTCTCACGCCTTTGACCAAGCCTTTCGCACGAAGTTTGGCAAATAACTGCTCGAGATATGAGATCGAAATCCCCTGCTTCTCAGAGAGATCCAACAGCGTCAAGGGTCTGTCCTTGTGAAGTGCCAGTCCAAGCATGGCGGTGACGGCATAACGGCTTTTCGTGGTCAGTCTCATTGTATCTTCCTCTCCTGTGATTGGTTGTTTGTCGATACTCGGTTTGTCCAGGCAGAGTAGTCAGGGATGAGGACAAAAACTTAATCCGATTATCAAACCTGTGACAATTGTATGATAAAAATCCATAATTGTACAAAAATAAATTAATTAATTTGGACAATACATTTACTTTGAGTTCCGCTGTTGTCAAGAAAAATAATGATTCGTTCTCCACAGCACCCTGAGGGGGTAAGTCCACCCCTGTAAAATGCTGATGACCATACTGGTGAACACCTACAGGCTCTCTATGTTGTAGTCCCTCAGATTCACAGGGCTTGGAGCAGAGTAAATCCAGTGTGCTTTTTTAGTGGAGGTCTTCATCTGAAACCATCGAGGATGAGATGAGTGGTTGATTCGCATGCAATTTCTCTGTTGATCCAGCACAACTGGTGAAATGTCGGTTCAGCTGTCTATCTTCGGTTTTAAGGAGTTCTGGACTGACACAGAGACGGATGCCGCAAGATTACCGATTGACACCATGTTAGGGCGGGGAGCCAATAATAGCGAGATGGCTTGCTCTGTATGCAATCACCAAACAGGTCTCATCATCATCCGGCAGAGTGATGTTACATCGAGCTGAATTGGAGGGTTGTCTCACCCAATGCCAATATGCGGTTTACTCCTCGCGTTTTCATAGGAGACCATTCGCTCTCACAGCCATGTTGCGCTCTTGGGCCGCTGACTCAAATAATTTCAGTGGACGAAAGGTGGACAGAAAAATATCAGCTAAACAAGACGAATGGATTAAATAGGTGGCCCTGCCACCTTAGGGCGACGCCTTTTTGATTGAGCTGTTGTCACAATGATTGGCAAGTACCACCAGGGCAAGTGGCCCTATCGAAATCGAGCTTACCGAACTCAAGGGGTAGAGCAGGTAACAACTGATGAGTGTCACCGGTGTTGCTGCCTGGATACTTGACGCCAGTACCACCCAGGCCACAATAGCCGTTGGGATTCTTCAGTAGATAATCCTGATGGTAATCCTCCGCAGTATGGTAGTTGTGCAATGGGGCGATCTCCGTGGTGATCTTTCCGTAGCCCGCCTGTTCCAGGGCCTGTTGATAGATCTTCCGGGTGTGCAGGGCGACGGCCAGTTGCCGTTCGTCTTGCGTGTAGATGGCGCTGCGGTAGTTGGATCCAAAGTCATTCCCCTGTCTGTCCCCCTGGGTTGGATCGTGGTTCTCCCAGAATCCGACCAGTACGGTTGTCAGATCGGTCTCGGATCTATCGAAACTAACCTTGACCACCTCCGCGTGGTTACGTTTTGCGGAGAGACCCAGACGCAAGCGACTCTCATGGGCAATAATCTTCCGATAATCGGCTTCGATCTCCCCGTTGGCATAGCCGCTCTCTACCTCGACCACACCCGGCAGCGCTGACATGCGTTTCTCCGCACCCCAGAAACAGCCCATGCCCAACACGATGGAGTCCAGCATTGCGGATCCGCTTGTGGGTTGCTCATTGTCAGCAGGCACACAACCGGCCTGGAGTAATAAGAGACATCCGAAAAAGAGGCTGAAGGTGGTTTTGTTTGTGTGTTTTTTATGCATGGTTTACCGTTCTTTCATGTCAGGGAAAGGGCAGAATTGTGTAGTAGCTTAATCAAGTTTCTGCATGAAGATATCCCGAAATTATCAAGATTTTGTCATTCGTCCAGGTCGAGCCACTCGGCAAACGGATCGGTGATGTCCTGATACCGTCATACGTATGTTTCTGTACTGAACGTGTACAGTGACTCGACCGAAGACCTATAAATTTGCATGATTTTGGTGCGCAGAGCACCAGTCAGGCGCATCTGGCTCCATCACAGCATTCTAATTTTTTTATAACCAACTGATTTATCGATATTCACTAAATGCAGTCAGCCCATGGCACGGGCTTTGCTGTTTCAGTATTACCTGAACAACAAATCGTAATACTCGATGAGGAGCCTCCAATGAAAAACCTGATTCACACCACTCTAGGCCTGTTCATGGGGGCCCTCATGCTGTCCCTCTCGACGCTCAGTAGCGCCGAGCCCCTGAAGATCGGTTACAGCGACTGGCCCGGCTGGGTGGCCTGGGAGGTCGGCATCGAAAAGCAGTGGTTCAAGGAAGCCGGGGTCGATGTGCAATTCGAATGGTTCGACTATGTGGCCTCAATGGATGCCTTCGCCGCCGGCCAGCTCGACGCGGTGACCATGACCAACGGCGACGCCCTGGTCACCGGTGCCACCGGGGCGAAGAGCGTAATGATCCTGATCAACGATTACAGCAACGGCAACGACATGGTGATCGGCAAGCCGGGTATCGCCTCGATCAAGGACCTGAAGGGCAAGAAGATCGGTGTGGAGATCGGTTTCGTCGGCCACCTGCTGCTGTTGAACGCCCTGGAGAAGAACGGCCTCAGCGAGCCGGACGTGGAGCTGGTCAATGTGCCGACCAACGAGACTCCCCAGGTACTGGCCTCCGGCGAGGTGGACGCGATCGTCGCCTGGCAGCCCAACTCCGGTGCCGCCCTGGATCAGGTCCCCGGCTCCAAAGCACTCTACACCAGCGCCGATGAACCCGGCCTGATCTACGATGCCCTGTGTGTCTCGCCCTCCAGCCTGTCGGCCAAACGGGCTGAGTGGAAGAAGGTGATAGACGTCTGGTATCGCATCGTCGGCTACATCCAGGACCCAAGTACCCATGACGACGCGGTGAAGATCATGGCCGCCCGGGTCGGCCTACCGCCGAAAGAATACAAGAAGTTCATCAAGGGCACCAAGATCCTGAGCAAGACAGAAGTCAAACCGCATCTGGCCAAGGCGGAAGGCTTCAAGTCGGTCTACGGCTCCTCGAAGATCTCGGACGACTTCAACGTGACCAACAAGGTCTACGACAAGGCACAGGATGTGGACAGCTACATCGACTTCTCCCTGATGGATTGATCCAGGGCTGGCAGCCGACGGGATAGTCACCTATGTCTATGAGTTCCTGGTTCGCGGTGCGCAAGGAGCTGGGGCCCAGGCCCCGGTTCGTGATCGGCGTGATGAGCTTCGTCCTGCCGCTGCTGATCTGGTCGTTGGTGAGTTACGTACCCTGGCTCTGGCACCCCAAGGTGGAGATCAGCGAACCTGGCGGCGTTGGTTATTTCAAACCGGGCATGCTGGTGGACCGGGAGGTGTTCGACAAGGAAGCCCTCACCGCCGAACAGCAGGGCAAGACCCTGCCCTTGGGTGACCCCGCCAATCCGATCTACCTGCCGGCACCCCACGAGGTGGCCATCGCCTTCTACACCGCTTTCACCACCGAGCCCAAGCGACGCAGCGAGAAGTGGCTGCACGAGAGCCTGTGGGACAGCATCCAGGTGATCTTCTGGGGCTTTGTCATATCATCAATGATTGGCGTGCCCCTGGGCATACTGGCGGGCACCTACCACTTCATGTCCCGGTTGTTCGAACCGTTCATCGAATTTTTCCGCTACCTGCCGGCACCGGCCTTCGGCGCCCTGGCAGTGGCGGTACTCGGCATCCACCATGCACCGAAGATCGCGATCATCTTCATCGGCACCTTTTTTCAACAGGTCCTGGTGGTGGCCAACACCACCCGCAAGCTCGACCCGGCTTTGCTGGAGGCGGCCCAGACCCTGGGGGCCAAACGCCTCTCCCTGCTGTTCCGGGTGGTGATACCCGGCATCAGCACCGATCTGTACCGGGACATGCGCATCCTGCTGGGCTGGGCCTGGACCTATCTGATCGTTGCCGAGCTGATCGGCAGTAGCTCGGGGATCACCTGGTTCATCACCCAGCAGGCCCGCTACAAGAATTTCGACAACGTCTTTGCCGCCATCATGATGATCGGCATCATCGGTCTGACCATCGATCTGCTGCTGGCCTGGCTCGGCAAACGCATCTTCCCCTGGCAACGGCAACCTGCCCGCAACTGACGGAGACGGTTCATGCATCATCTCGAACTACCCAGCTACCTGGAGCAATCGCCTGAGGTCAGGGACCGTTTCACGCGCTTGAAGCAGCGGCCGGTCGTGCTCGAGGTGAAGGGATTAAACAAAGAGTTCGAGAGCCATCAGGGCCAGGTCACTGCGCTCAAGGACATCAACTTCCAGACCCATAGGCGGGAATTCGTCTGTGTGATCGGCCCTTCCGGTTGCGGTAAATCCACCCTGATCCGCATCCTGGCAGGACTCGAGACGCCCACGTCCGGCCAGATGCTGATTGCCGGCGAGGAGGTGCACGGCCCGGGCCCGGACCGTGGGATGGTATTTCAGAGCTACACCCTGTTCCCCTGGCTGACGGTAAAAAAGAACGTGATGTTCGGCCTGGAGCGGACCGGCCATGGCACTTTCACAGCGGAGCAGGAGGCCATGCAGTGGATCGATCTGGTCGGTCTAAACAAGTTCGCCGATAGCTATCCCCATCAGTTATCCGGCGGTATGAAGCAGCGGGTGGCCATCGCCCGGGCGCTGGCCAACCAGCCGCGCATCCTGCTGATGGACGAGCCCTTCGGTGCCCTGGACGCACAGACCCGGGCCAAGATGCAGAGCTATCTGCTGGAGATTTGGCAGAACATCGATATCACCATCCTGTTCATCACCCACGACCTGGACGAAGCGATCTACCTGGCCGACCGCATCCTGGTGCTCAGGGCCCACCCGGGAGAGGTGGAGGAACTGATCGAAGTGCCGGTGCCTCAGCCCCGCTCACCCGAGCAGTTTCTGTCGGCGGAATTTCTCGCCACCAAGAAACGCCTGGAGGCGTTGATCCATCCGCCGCAGAGCGAAGAACAGAGCAGCGCCGATCACCTGAACATGGTACGCATGGTTTCCTTGGATGACGAAGTGGAGAGCGTGTTTTGAGCGGAATGAATGGTCCTCGGGCCGACAATGGAGGGAAGATGAAAGCCATGGGCAGATCCGGTGTCAGCCGGATCAGCGTATCCTTGCCTGAGTCCTTGCTGACACAGCTCGATCGGATGGTGCACCAGCGGGGCTTCGAGAGCCGCTCCCGGGCGATCGCCGAGATGATCAACCAACAACTGGCCGAATACAGCCAGGAGCGGGGCGAGGAGATCATGGCCGGCACCATCACCCTGGTCTACGACCACTCCACCCCGGGCCTGCAGAAGCAGTTGGCGGACCTGCAGCATGCTCACCTGACGGAGGTCATCAGTTCCCTGCACATCCATCTCATGCATACCCACACCTTGGAGGTGATCCTGGTGCAGGGACCGGCGGCGCGCCTGCAAGCGATCGCCGACCAGTTTGTCACCTGCCGGGGGGTCATCACCGGCAAACTGCAGTTGACCACCGCAATCCTGCCGCCGGTACACCCCTTGCCGGAAAAGACAACCAATAGAAATCATCAAGATCGGGAGATTCAGAATGTCGGAAAGCTCTACTCAAACCCTTGACTTGGTGACCCAGCTCTGGGAAGAGCGGGTCCCCGGCGGCGCCCATTGGTCGGGGGTGCTGCGCCGTGGAAACACCCTGCGGATCACCGCCGAGGAGAGCGGCGCCAACGTTTCCATGCTGTTCTACAACTACGAGGACAAGACCGAACGCTACAACATGGCGGACACCCTCAAGGGACAGCACACCGCCTTTCTCACCCGTGGCAATGTTTGCTATTCGGACATGGGCCGGGTGATCTGTTCCATCACCGCGGACAGCTGCGGCTGGCATGACACCATCTGCGGGGTCTCCAACGCCGCCATGGTAGAGGCAAAATATGGTCAAGGGCGCTATCAGGAGAAACGCAACGCCTACCATCGCAACGGTTTCGACAGCCTGTTGAACGAACTGGGCAAGTACGGCCTGGATCAACGGGACCTGGTGGCCAACCTCAACCTGTTCAGCAAGGTGGTGGTGGACAAGACCGGCAACATGCGGTTCGTGACCGACAACTGCAAGTCCGGCGACACCATCGACCTGCGTTTCGAGATGCACACCCTGGTTCTGCTCTCCACCTGCCCGCATCCCATGGAACCGGGCAGCGAATACGCCCCCAGGCCGGTCCTGCTCAGCGCCCGCCGCACCGGGCCGGCGCCGATGGACGATGTCTGCCGCAACGCATGCCCGGAGAACCAGCGGGCCTTCATCAACACCGAAAGGCTGTATGCCTGAGTGGGAGAGATTGTGATGACGACGACTTTCACCGAAAGCCCCCTTTACGCGGAACAGGCCAGCTTTCGCCAGGTGGTACCCGCCGGGGAGCCCTTCATGCGCACCCTCAAACAGGGACAGACCATGAGGATCCTCGACCTGGAAGGGAATCAGGCGGTGGACACCCTGTTCTACAGCGCTGCCGATTCGGATGAGCGCTACGATGCCAACACCACCATCCGCGAGCAGGGCAACCTCTACCTGACCACCGGCAGCGTGCTACGCAGCAACGTCGGCAGCCCCATGCTGACCATTGTCGCCGACACCTGCGGCTGCCACGACACCCTGGGCGGGGCCTGTTCGGCGGAGAGCAACACGGTGCGCTACACTCTGGAGAAGCGCCACATGCACAGCTGCCGGGACAGCTTTCTGCTGGCCCTGGCCGAGTGGGACGACGGCATGGGCAAGCGTGACCTCTCCAGCAATATCAATTTCTTCATGAACGTACCGATCACTCCCGAGGGTGGCCTGACCTTCGAGGACGGCATATCGGAAGCGGGACGCTATGTGGAGATGCGCGCGGAGATGGATGTCATCATCCTGATCTCCAACTGTCCCCAGCTGAACAACCCCTGCAACGCCTACAATCCGACCCCGGTGGAGGTGTTGATCTGGGATGCGGCATGAGCTTTTCGACTACCTCGGCGGGACGACCCGTCAGAGTCCTTATCCGGTGGGACGGCCCACCCAGAGGAAACGCCTGACCAAGGCTCCAGGAGCCGCAGGCCCAGTACGACCATGTTCAAAAAAGTCCTGATCGCCAACCGCGGCGCTATCGCCTGCCGTATCATACGCACCCTGAAGCGGCTGGGTATCCAGTCGGTGGCCGTCTATTCAGAGGCCGACGCCCATTCACTACACGTCAGCCAGGCGGACGAGGCCATCTGTATCGGCCCGCCCCCGGCGGCGCAGAGCTACCTCGACGGCAGGCGCATCCTGCAGACCGCCCTGGAGAGCGGTGCCGAGGCGATCCATCCCGGCTACGGCTTTCTCAGCGAGAACGCCGCATTCGCCGAGGCCTGTGAGGCGGAGGGTATCGCCTTCGTCGGTCCCAGCGCCCGGCAGATGCGGGATTTCGGCCTCAAGCACACCGCACGCAGGTTGGCCCAGGACAACGGCGTGCCCCTGCTGCCCGGTACCGGCCTGCTCGATGACCTGGCGCATGCCCGGGCCGAGGCCCTGCGCATCGGTTATCCGATGATGCTCAAGAGCACCGCCGGGGGCGGCGGTATCGGCATGCAGCTCTGCTGGGACGAATCTCAGCTCGATGACGCCTTCCACTCGGTGGAGCGGCTGGCCCGCAGCAACTTCAACCAGGGCGGGATTTTCCTGGAAAAGTATGTGGAGCGCGCGCGGCACATCGAGGTACAGATCTTCGGCGACGGCCAGGGTAGGGTAGTGGCGTTGGGCGAACGGGACTGTTCGGTGCAGCGGCGCAACCAGAAGGTGATCGAGGAGACGCCGGCCCCGGGTATCGACCCGGCCCTGCGCGAGCGGCTGCTGCAAGCCGCGGTGCGCCTGGGCGAGGCGGTGGGCTATCGTTCCGCCGGGACGGTTGAGTATGTGTTCGACAGCGCCAGCCGGGCGTTCTATTTCCTCGAGGTCAACACCCGGCTGCAGGTGGAGCATGGGGTCACCGAGGAAGTCACGGGAGTCGACCTGGTGGAGTGGATGCTGCGCGCCGCGGCGGGGGAGCGTGAGTTTCTTGCCGCCTATCGCCACGCCCCGGCGGGTCACGCCATCCAGGTGCGCCTCTATGCGGAGGACCCGGGCAAACAGTTCCAGCCCGCCTCCGGGCTGCTGACTCGGGTGGCGTTCCCTGTCGACGCGCGGATCGATACCTGGGTGGAGAACGGCATGGAGGTACCTCCTTTCTATGACCCGATGATCGCCAAGGTCATCGTCAAAGCAGAGGATCGGCCCGCCGCCATCGCGCGCCTGGCCGCGGCCCTGGATGAAACCGCCCTGTACGGCATCGAGACCAACCTGGCCTATCTGCGCCAGATCCTCTCAGACCGGACCTTTCTCGCCGCCGCACACCACACCCGCTACCTGGACGGTCTGGCGTTCACGCCACTCACCGTCGATGTGCTCTCCCCCGGCACCCAAAGCATGGTGCAGGACCACCCTGGGCGCACCGGTTACTGGGACATCGGCGTGCCCCCCTCCGGACCCATGGACGATCTGGCCTTCCGTTTAGCCAACCGGGCCCTGGGCAACCCTGCAGACGCCGCCGGCCTGGAGCTGACGGTGAGCGGACCCACCCTGAGATGCAACTGCGACACAGTGATCGCCCTGGCCGGCGCCCCCATGCAGGCCCAGCTGGACGGCGAGCCCCTGGATTACTGGCGGCCTATCGCCGTCAAGGCCGGTAGCACCCTGCGCCTCCGCGGCATCCAGGGCGCGGGCAACCGCACCTATCTGGCCTTCAAGGGGGGGCTGGACCTGCCGGATTACATGGGCAGCAAGGCCACCTTCACCCTGGGCCAATTCGGTGGTCACGCCGGGCGTACCCTGCAGACGGGCGACGTGCTGCGCCTCAACCAGAGTGCAGTCCTGGGCGGGGACTGCCGGGAGATCCCGGCCGCAATGATCCCGAGTTATGCCAAGCAGTGGGACATCCGGGTAATGTACGGCCCCCACGGGGCGCCGGACTTCTTCACCGATGCCGACATGCGGATGTTCTTCGCTACCGACTGGGAGGTGCACTACAACTCCAGCCGTACCGGGGTGCGGCTGATCGGCCCCAAGCCCGAGTGGGCCCGGGAGGACGGGGGCGAGGCGGGGCTGCATCCCTCGAATATCCACGATAACGCCTACGCCATCGGCAGCATCGACTTCACTGGCGACATGCCGGTGATACTCGGTCTGGACGGTCCCAGCCTGGGCGGCTTCGTCTGCCCGGCCACCATCGTCCAGGCGGAGTTGTGGAAGCTTGGTCAGCTTAGGCCAGGAGATACCATCCGCTTCCGCTGCATCGACTTCGACGCCGCCCGCCGCTTGGCGCGGGACCAGGCGCAGGCCATCGCCACCCTGACCCCCGTACCCGCCGTACCCCTGCAGGCACTCGAGGTCGGTCCAGGGCTCAGCCCGGTCCTTCACCAGGATGGGTTGGGGGCGGAGGACCTCGCGATCTGTTACCGCCAGGCGGGCGACGCCAATCTATTGGTGGAATACGGCCCCCTGGTGCTGGATCTCAACCTGCGCTTCCGGGTGCACGCCCTGATGCAGTGGATACAGGACGCCGGAATCGATGGCATCCTCGACCTGACTCCTGGCATCCGCTCCCTGCAGCTGCACTACGACAGCCGTCGCATCGGCCAGCGGGAGCTGTTGGACAGGCTGATCGCCGCGGAAGCAGAGCTACCGGCCATCGAAGAGATGGCGGTGCCCAGCCGCATCGTCCACCTGCCCCTTTCCTGGGACGATCCCTCGACCCGCCTGGCCATCGAGAAATACATGCAGTCGGTGCGCCCGGAGGCCCCCTGGTGCCCCAGTAATATCGAGTTCATCCGCCGCATCAACGGCCTGGAATCCATCGAGCAGGTCAAAGAGATCCTGTTTAACGCCAGCTATCTGGTGATGGGGCTGGGGGATGTCTACCTGGGCGCGCCGGTGGCGACCCCGCTGGACCCGCGCCACCGCTTGGTCACCACCAAATACAACCCGGCGCGCACCTGGACCCCGGAGAACGCGGTGGGCGTCGGCGGTGCCTATCTGTGCGTTTACGGTATGGAGGGCCCCGGGGGCTATCAGTTCGTTGGGCGCACGCTGCAGATGTGGAACCGCTACCAACAGACCGCGGACTTTCGCGACGGCAAACAGTGGCTGTTGCGCTTCTTCGATCAGTTGCGCTTCTATCCGGTCTCCCAGGAGGAGATCCTGCAAATGCGCGAGGACTTCGTGCAGGGGCGCTTCCAGCTTCGGGTGGAGGAGACCCTGCTCAAGCTGAGCGACTACAATCGCTTTCTGGCGGACAACGCCGAGACCATCCAGGCCTTCAAGCAGCGCCAGCAGACCGCCTTCGAGGCGGAGCGGGAGCGCTGGGAGCGCAGCGCTCACGCCAGCTATGCAGCGGAGCTGCCGGACGAGGCCTCGGCCTCGGACGCTCCCTTCGACCTGCCCCCGGGCTGCCTGGCGGTGGCCTCGCCGGTCACCGGCAGCGTCTGGTCGATTCCGGTGAAGCCGGGGGATCGGGTGGCCGTCGACGATAACCTCATGGTGGTGGAGGCGATGAAGATGGAGATTGCCATCGAGGCGGACGAGGCCGGGGTAATCAAGGAGATCCTGTGTGCCCAGGGCAGTCCGGTGAAGGCCGGCCAGGCCCTGCTGGTGATGGAGATCGAGGAGGCCTGATGATGGATCTGCAAGACCTGAGTCTGGACATCCAGAACCTGGCCAAGGGTTACCGGGAGGGCCGTTTCACCCCGGAGGTGGTCCTGCGGGAGGTGCAGCAGCGCATCGAGCAGGCACCACAGCGGCATGTCTGGATCACCCGGCTCGACTGGTGGCAGATCCAGGCCTACCTGGAGATCCTGCCTCCCGAGCCCAACGAGACACTGCCGCTCTACGGCATTCCTTTTGCCATCAAGGATAACATCGACCTGGCCGGCATCCCCACCACCGCTGGCTGCCCCGACTACGCCTATGTCCCGGAGCATCACGCCTTTGTGGTGCAGCAACTGATCCAGGCCGGCGCCATCCCGGTGGGCAAGACCAATCTGGATCAATTCGCCACCGGCCTGGTGGGCACCCGCTCCCCCTATGGGGCCTGCCGCAACAGCTTCGATAACGAGTATATCTCTGGTGGCTCCAGCGCCGGCTCGGCAGTGGCGGTGGCTACCGGACTGGTGAGCTTCGCCCTGGGCACGGACACCGCCGGTTCCGGCCGGGTGCCCGCCGCCTTCAACCACATCGTGGGAATCAAGCCAACCCGTGGTCTGCTGAGCACCCGGGGGGTGGTGCCTGCCTGCCGCTCCCTGGACTGCGTGTCGATCTTCGCCCTGAGCAGTGATGACGCATCCCGGGTGTTGACCAGTTGTGACACTTTCGATCGAGAAGACCCCTACGCTCGGGAGCAACCGGCGGTGACAGCGGGCTTCGACGCCAAACGCTTTCGCTTCGGTGTGCCGCGAACGGAACAATTGGAATTCTTCGGCAACGACCAGGCAAAGACCCTGTTCACCAAGGCAGTTGAGCATCTGAGCGAGCTGGGTGGGACACCGGAAGCGCTGGATTTCACGCCATTCCTTGCTGCCGCGAGGCTGCTCTACGAGGGCCCCTGGGTCAGTGAACGTTATGCCGCCATCGAGCCGTTTCTCCAGGATCGGGCCGATGCCCTGTTTCCGGTGACCCGGGATATCATCCTGCCTGGCGCGGAACCCTCTGCGGTGGCGGCCTTCAACGCCCAATATCGGCTGATGGACTATCGTCGCCAGAGCGAGGCGGCCTGGGAGCAGGTGGATGTCATCCTCACCCCTACTGCCGGCACCCTTTATCGGATCGATCAGGTGGAGGTCGATCCCATCCGTCTCAACAATAACCTGGGCTACTACACCAACTTCATGAACCTGTTGGACCTGAGTGCCATCGCGGTGCCTGCCGGCTTCCAGACCGACGGTCTGCCCTTCGGCGTGACCCTGTTCGCCCCGGCCTTCAACGACGCCTCACTCGCCTGGCTGGGGGATCGGCTGCATCGGGCGCTAACCGATCGGGCCGGTGCCACTGGGCTGCCCCTGCCACCCGCCGCCGACCCCAAAAAAGCATCGACCGATAGCCTGCCCATCGCGGTCTGCGGCGCCCATCTCTCGAGCTTGCCCCTGAACCACCAGCTCACCGAGCGGGGCGCCCGGCTGCTGCAGTCCACCCGCACCGCTGACAGCTATCGACTGTTCGCCTTGCCCGGCGGACCGCCACCGCGGCCCGGGCTGGTCCGTAGTGATGAGGGTGAGTCGATCGAGGTGGAAGTCTGGTCCCTGCCTCTGGACCGAGTGGGTGATTTTCTCGCGGGCATTCCCGCACCCCTGGGCCTGGGCCGTGTCGAGCTGGCAAACGGGGCCTGGGTTTGCGGCTTCATCTGCCAGCCCTACGGCATCGAGGGCGCTGAGGAGGTCACCAGGTACGGCGGTTGGCGAAACTATCTGGCCAGCCGAGATAGCCCAACGTAATGATCTACACTCGTTCCCAGTATCAGCGGTTGAAAAAAATGGGGATCGAGCATGTATCGGCGGGTCATTCTGATCATTTCCGGCTCGTTTGCAGGAGGCAATCAGTTGAACATGAGTGAGGCGTTCAAGTCCGTAGGTCAGGGGCGTGAGCGGGAGTTGTATCCTAGCTGTTTCGGAAATGGCACTGCATTGCTCCGTATCTTCTCGGGAATTCCGCTTTGTGGGGCACGCTGAATGGGAATTTTCATCTCCAGTGGGTCATCTCTGCTCAGGGCAATATCATCATTCAGTGGGTCTCGAGCCATACCTCATTTTTGACTCTGGTATTCTTGCCCACTTGAGTAAAGCAGTTTTTCCAGTTCTATGGGAGGCACCGGCCGGCTGATTAAAAAGCCCTGAACATAGTCACATCCCAGTTTTTCGAGAAATGTCATTTGCTCCTCTGTCTCAACACCTTCAGCAACAACCTTGAGCCCGAGTTTTCGAGACATCGCGATTACCGCCTCCACGATAGCTACATCATTCGGATCATCAGGAATATCCTTGACGAAGGAGCGATCGACTTTCAAAACATCGATAGGAAATCGTTTCAAATAACCTAGAGACGAATACCCGGTACCGAAATCATCAACAGCCAGACTGAATCCGACATCTTTCAATCGATGCAGAAGCTTTATAGATTCGGAGGCACTGCTCATGATGACACTTTCTGTCAATTCCAATTGAATTCTCGATGCCTCGATGCTTTCCATTTCCAGGATATGCGTCAAATGAGTAACCAGATTGATTTTTTTGAACTGGACACCACTCAAATTAACTGTGACTTTCTGGACATCGAAGCCGTTCTGGTCCCAATACTTGATTTGACTACACACCTCACGAAACACCCAGCTACCCAGATCATTGATCAGGCCGGTTTCCTCGGCCACGGGTATGAATCTGGCTGGTGTGATATTGCCCAGTGCCGGGCTATGCCAGCGTAGCAACGCCTCGACGGCAATGATCTGCCCACTGCTGAGTTCTGTGAGAGGCTGATAGTGTAGGGTGAATTCCTGGTTTTCAATGGCCTTACGCAGGGCACCTTCCAGGGACAAGCGTTCCATCGCCCGTACATTCAAATCCTTGGAATAAAACTGACAATTGTTTCTACCCTGTGATTTTGCGTGGTACATGGCCATATCCGCATTGCGAATCATCGTTTCAGGATCTTTGCCGTGATCGGGAAACAGGGCTATCCCGATACTGGCAGTCACCCTGACCTCAGTCGTATCGAGTATCACCGGTCTGGACAAATTTTCAATAATGCGATTACTGATGAGTTTGGCGTCTTCATTGTTCTTCACGTCGGTGAGTAGGACTACAAACTCGTCTCCTCCAAGACGGGCGATCGCTTGTTTAGAGCCATCGCTTTTCGAGTCTGTTTGCTGCCTGTTGCGCCGAATACTGGCCTGTAAGCGCCTTGATACGGAGCGTAAGAGTTGATCGCCTGAGCTGTGCCCCAGGGTGTCATTGACCTGTTTGAAATTGTCCAGATCGATAAACAGTATTGCCAGCTTTGTGTTTTGGGTGTTCGCCAGTTCGATAGACAAAGTCAGACTTTCTTTGAAGAAACGCCGATTGGGTAATTCGGTAAGACTGTCATATTTTGCCAGCATGGAAATGCGCTGCTCTGCTTTCTTGCGTGTAGTCACGTCTTGAAATGTACCGGCAATACTGATTGATTTGCCTTCCTCGTCCGCCTCTATGTGACCTTGCGTCGATATGATCCGCTCTCCCCCCTCAGGTAACATGATCCGATACTCAAGATCGTAATTCGAATGGCTTTCCAACGCATTTTGAAAGATGGCTCGGACATAGCTTTGTTCGTCGGGATGCACCCGGTCAAACAATTGGTCGATATGGGTAATCGTGACGTCCGGAGACATGCCATGCAACCGGTAAACTTCATTTGAGAGCGTCAATGATTCATTGACGTAGTCGTATACCCAGTCGCCGATAGCCGCCATTTTCTGGGCGCTCTCCAATCGGGCCTCACTGTGTTTTAACTGACAAAGTGTATTCTTTGCCCGCATCATATAACGCAGGCGATGCATGAGGATGACCCAGTTCAGGGGCTTGGTGACGAAGTCTGTCGCGCCAACATGATAGGCTTTGTCTATCGATGCAATGTCATCATGGCCGGTCATCATGAGGATGGGTACGGAGTCACCTCCCTTGAGATCACGAATTAAGCTGCAGGCCATAAAGCCGCCCATGACTGGCATCTCTACATCCATCAGGACAAGGTCTGGTACGACACGCTTGAATGTTTCGACCGCTTCATGGCCGTTTACAGCTTCGCAGACCCGAAAATCGTATTCTTGTAAGACATTTTTTGCCACCAGTCTCATGTTGCTGTCATCATCCACCACCAGAACCACATAGGCCGAGCAGTGGGACAGTTCCTCTGGATCATCCTCTTGTGTAACCTGATCGACAAGAAATTCTGAGTAGTGGCGACGCAGTAGACTTTCTACTCGTGCATATTCCTCAACGATTTCAGTCAGATCCTGCTGGATGTCTGAGGTGTTGTGGTTTCTTGTCTTTTCCTCGAGACGGCGGCAAAGTTCCGACAGCCTTTGTGCACCGATATTCGCACTACTGGATTTCAAACTGTGCACGAGATGACCGGTCTCTCTCAGATTGCCGCTGCTGACTGAACCGGTGAGGTCCTTGAGTGCCTTGTCGCCACTGCCCAGATAATTAGTCAGAATATTTCGGATAAAAGTGGACGAGTCTCCACTGACGATAGACTTGAGCTGCTTGATCACAGTAGGATCAAGATGTTTGAGTTCATCGTCACTGACAGCCATCGCGTGCAGGGCTTCAGCCGATGCCTCTCTTTCCCTGGCAGCAATCCGTTTCTTTGTTTTACAGTTATCGGCCAACCACTTGTCAAGCAGTTCGCGAAGTTGAGTCATGGTAAACGGCTTGGCGAGATAGTCGTCCATTCCAGAGGCAATACAGATGTCTCTGTCGCCCTGAACAGCGTTGGCGGTCAGCGCAATGATTGGTAGATGCCTGTCAGACTCGGATTCCTGATGGCGTATCGCTTTAGTTGCCTGAAAACCATCGAGCACCGGCATCTGACAGTCCATAAAAATGATATCGTAGGCTTGTTGTTCTATGGCAGCGATGGCAAGTTGACCGTTTTCCACCATATCAACGGTACAACCAATTGCCCCCAGCATTTCAATTGCAACGGCTTGATTGACCAAATTGTCTTCTGCAACCAGTACCTGTGCATCGTAGTATGTTAAATTGCTATTGGTTTCCTGCTGGGGCGTCGTCAGCATCCGATTGTGAAACAAGCTGACCAGGCAATTGTATATCTGAGACTGCCGAGCTGGTTTCGTCAAATATCGGGAGAACAAGGTCTTACTCTCGTTCTCTGAAAGATTTACATCGCAAACAGAACTCAGCAATACCAAATCGGTATGGGTCAATTGGGCTTCGTCTTTAATCACACGAGCCATATCGACACCATCCATTTCAGGCATATCTGAATGACGCCAAGACCGCGGGCAAGCCGTTCGGTGTCGCTATTCTGGATCAGAATATGCCTGAAATGGATG
>JAAUXZ010164606.1_pt1 | contig 73764 bp, 62 predicted proteins | sample 7278131 | NCBI WGS metagenome assembly JAAUXZ01 (sample SAMN14350119, study PRJNA611818) | marine sediment metagenome | isolation source: surface marine sediment (3m) | place: French Polynesia: Moorea | collected 2018-08 | reverse complement strand
GTCCGATCCGCAGGCGCTGGAAAACCCTAAGCACCCGGCCAGACAAGTTTTCGATGTGATCGGTGAATTGTCGCTCTACAACAATGTATTGGGTGTTGGGCCGGCGGGAGAGACCTCGGTCAGTTCTGAACTTGAAAGGATCGGGGAGGGGATCGTCAGTGGCAAGATCAAGGATATGGCGACCTTGCATTCCCAGATCAACGCGCTATTGGAGGTGCGCAAAAAGGGTTTTGAAGCTAACAGAAACCAGGCAGTGGAATCCTGCGGTCTTGCGACCAATCAACAGGCAGCGGTCGAGGAGGTTAGGAAGTTTCTCAAAGAGAAGCTTGCAAATCGTTCGATCTCGTCTGCCCTCGATCAGGTATTACAGTTGGGTTGGCCAAACCTTCTGATACAGACATGGACCGCACAGGGTGAGCAGAACAAGTCCTGGCTGAGTTATTCCAAACTCATCGATGTATTGCTGGTGGTCTTTCAGGAAGGCAGAGACGTCGGGTCCGTCAAGCCGGAGATCGTCAAAGATATGCTCCGCATCCTGCGCAAGGGATTTTCCGATTATCCTGTCCATCGTGAGCAGGCGGAAGCATTCGTTCAAAGGTTCGAACAGACGTTGCTTGAGGGTCGGGGTGACGGGGATGTCTGGCTGTCGGGAAGGGTCCTTGTGGATGCCGGTTATCTCGAAAAGTTATTGCCTGGTACTCAAGTTGAGGATAACGAGATACCCGCTATCGATGAGACTATAGCGCCATGGCTGAATATCGTCGATGCGATTCAGGTGGATGACTGGATTGTTGAGCCTAGAGAGCGAGGCCAGGTCAGACTCATCAACCTGGCCTGGAAAAACCTGGAAGGATCGCGCCTTGTCTTTGTGGATGGAGCCGGCATCAAAGCATTGGAAACAGACTCCATCAGTTTGGCAAGAGGTCTGAGTCAAGGAAAATACTCTTTGTTGGAAGATAAAGAGGTTCCCTTGGTGGAAAGGGCGGTACAACGAGCCCTTGAAAAGACATTCGAGGAACTCAAAGACGAGAGCGACACTGATCGATTGACCGGATTGAAGAATCGCCGGGCTTTGGAAAGAGAAGTCACTCGACTGCTGGAGCTGGCAAAGAAGGAAGGGAGTCAGCATTGCCTGATTGTCATCGATATCGACAAGTTTCGCGTCGTAAATGAAATCTGTGGCCTGCAGGGCGGTGACCAGTTGCTGCAGAATATCGTGGGTATTCTGCGAACCTATCTGCCGGGTGAAGCGATTCTTTCGAGAACCGGAGACAATGAGTTCGGCGTGCTTATCGAGAACTGCATCGTCGATAGGGGATATCAGATCGCTGAAACCCAACGGCGAGCCATTGGCAACTACAAGTTCAATTGGAACGGGACATCGGTCTACGTAACCGCCAGTATGGGCATTACCCTGATCGATAATCTGCTCGATTCAGCAGGGGATGCGCTGGCCAACGCCGGTAATTCCTGCTCCTTGGCGAAAAGCGAGGGTCAGAATTGCTCCCGGGTGTATCAGGCATCGGTCTCGAAAATCGATCAGCAGCGGGAGATGACCCGTTCACTACCCGTGATTGAAGAAGCATTGAGTGACAATAAGCTTCAGTTGTATTGTCAGAAGATTACACCCTTGTTCGTGGGGGAAGGCGATGATCACTATGAAATACTCTTACGGTTTTTGAATGAGAATGGTGAAGCTCAGAACCCGGTACATTTCATCAAGGTGGCGGAAGAGAATAACCGTATGCGTTCCGTAGACCGTTGGGTCTTGACGACCTTTTTTAATTGGCTGGAGGATAACCGGGAGGAGCTGGATGAAGGTACGGCTTTCACGATCAACTTGTCCGGGCAATCCCTCTCCGATCAAGATTTCCTCAATGAGCTGAATGGTCGCCTGAAGAAGATCGCATTTCCGAAGGAAAAAATCGGTTTCGAAATCACGGAAACTGCAGTCGTGAAGGATATCGAGGCCGTGAACCTGGCGATCCAGGATATCCAACAGATGGGTTGCAGTTTTCTGTTGGACGATTTTGGCTCAGGTTATTCCTCCTTTTCATACTTGAAGGATCTGCGGGTGGATTATGTCAAAATCGATGGCATCTTCATCAAAGACATACTGGACGATGAGTCGAGCCATGCAATGGTCAAGGGCATCACGGAAATTGCCCAGATGATGGGTAAAAAGGTCATTGCGGAATATGTTGAAAACGATGCGGTCATGAACGTTCTCAGGCAGCTGGAGGTTGACTTTGCCCAAGGCTACGGTGTAGGTCGGCCTTTCCCGCTGAGTAACCTGATCGTCTGATAGCTGTCCTTGCACCGCCCGGCGGGAGGAAGACTGCTAGGCGAGAAAGCATTCCCCAACTGTAACACCGGGGCGAGGCCATTGCTGATACCCCTCACATCAGGTCTCTCCTGAATCACGATATTGCACTATTCTTGGCGGCGAGCGCTTGTATTTTGGTTGTTGAGCAGGGCGACAAAATCTGCGTCTTTTGAGATGATGCATGCATGATGTCTTTCAATCTATCCGAGATATTCAAGATTCTGGTCGGGATTCTGTTGGTGCAGGCTGCAACAGGTGTTCTGGCCGCCCTTGCACTGCGTACGGACAATCAGGAAATCTGGTTCCTGTGTGCACTACTGGCGTTGGCGCTGTGTTTGTTGACCGCATTTTGGTTCAACTCGATCATCACCCACGCCAAAAAGGATGCTGCTGCTCATGTGCGAGATGGTTTTTCAAAAGAGCGGGAGAAGATCCGGGTCCGGGCCGAACGAGAGAAGACCAAAGTCATTGAGAAAAGCCACCAGCAGATGATCAAGGATCGAAGCCGTATTCAAGCCAGGGCCAATACCAAATCGACAGCCCTGTTTGCGGGAGTGCTCGCTATGGGTTGTATCCTGGTGTTCACGCAATTCTTTACCTTCGGTCTTTTGTTGATCAGCTCTACGGGCGGCGCACTTGCCGGCTATCTGTTCCGTTCCCGGCAAATCGGTTTCGGTCGAAAACCCAAAACAGCTTTGCAAGGCAAAACTGCATTAAAACGCATTGGAGAAAAATTTCGGGGTGAGGGGTGATCTTTCTGTAAGGTTCAATAGATTGAAGTCAATAGATAAATGAGTCTCAAATTCACCGGTATAGATATCCAAGAAGACTAGGGCATACTGTTCTGGTAGGACTTTCCATTGTTATACCATTGGCATGCATTCCTATGGGTAAAGTGCTTCGCATCGATTGGCTTTTGCTGAGAGTGAGCATTTTATCATGAATATACTATCAGGCAGGCCACCTATAACCTGCCGGTCAAATCTTGGGTCGAACGCCGTATGACTCCATTGCCTGATTGGCTTGGCTTTGTTCTGTCATATCCGCAAACAGCCAATAACTCGGTGCAATAATCGGCTCCGCTGCCTCTTTAGTGATTTTGATGATGTTACGTACGGGAAAAGCCTCACCGCCGAGATTGTGTAGCTCACCAAGCAGTGACTCGAAGTGTTTATCTGAGCTTTCTACAACCTCAGCTGCACCTTTGCGCTTAAATCCTTTCTGCTTGGTAATCTCGATGAGACTGACACAGACGCACGGATTTTCTTTGATATTGGCAGTACTGTTTATAGAGGCGATATCGGCGATTAGAAGGTTTTTATCACGGTAGGCAACGAACATTTCTTTCGGTGACACGTTTGGCTCATCTTGCGTATTGGCTGTAGCCAGCCAACACAGGATGCTGTCGTTTATCGACCGTAGGATGACTGCATCTGGCATTTGGAAATTCTCTGTTTGTAAAATATGTTTGAGTTGGAAGCTTTTAAGGAAAAAGCAGTTTGGCCATGTGAAGTTCATCGATATATGCACCGTCTACAAACATACTCATTCTGCGAGTGCCCTCGATTTGGTACCCACAATGCTCATAGAGTCCAATAGCATTTCGGTTTGAAGCTACCACTGTGAGCTCTATTCGCTTTCCACCCATAGATACTATCCATTCCTCCGCAGCGGCCATGAGTCGACGACCATGGCCTTGCCTCCAATAGGCTTGTGCCACGCCGATGACAAGATAAAAACAATGTTTGACGCGTTGTATGGGCCTCCGAGACACCCATACCAAACCTGCCGCTTCACACCCATTCGAAGCGATGAAAACCGCTTCATCATCGGAGTGCTCCACGCGCTCTAGCCATTTCTTCTGTTGGTCAAGAGTCAGCGTCCTCTCGCCAGGTTCCAGTAGCATGAACGCTGTTTCAGAATCCAGCTTTTCCGACAGATCTATGAGTATTTTTGCATCTGACGGCAGACATCCACGGATGATCATTGAACTCGCCATATCACTCAACTGAAGTCGTACCTGGTGAAATTCCAAAAATTGCGGCAAGGCTGCCGGATACAGTATTCAGTTGAGCAGTATCCTCTTGGTTCCACGTTGCCTCAGCAGGAACTTTTCTGTCTTATCCAGGCAGGCCCGGTCAAGGCGGACATCGCTCGCAGCTCTGCTGGTGGGTTCTGTTGAAGTTTTATTGTCTTGTCTAAGGAGGCGGCAAGCCATTTCTTGACTTCTGTCGGTTTTCCAAGCAGTACCAGTAAATCTCTATCGACTTCCTGATCTGATTCAGGGTTGCCATAAAAGCCCTTTAAAGTATTGCATACAATATTCATCTGGCGGTGGACCGGTAACAAGTTTATGTTCCTGCCGCAGGCTGCAAAAGGTGTCTCCGAAGTGAGCTTCCCGCCAATCGCTTGAAGGACAATCCGTAGATTCTCTCTAAATCTCCAGTGACATGGCCAAAGCATGTCGATGGCAAGGGCCAGCGATAGCTCTGCCTCATCGCCATTATCAGTATCATGGATGATGGTTCGAACGGTTGTCTGCCAGAAATCCTCATGCTCAATAAAACGTTCCGGGCACTGGTTAAGATATGTAAGTTCATACTCTCCTGTGCTTAAGAGAAGCGGCAGGTACTGCGTTGCTGGATCGTGACAAGACCATGGCCAATGGATCACACTGCGAATTTTCTCAACCACCCTTTGTACTTGCCATTCTTTCAAGAGCGAACGCTCTCCAAGACATGTAAGGAATTGAGTCGCCACAATATCGTCGATGAGATAATCTAACTTTGAGCTTGGGCATCCGGCACACCACGCTGAAAGGGCGGCACAGGCATTTTGCCACACGCTTTCAATAGGGTGTTGCTGAGTGGGCGAACGGGTACCTAAACCTTTTAGTGTCTCACCTTCACCAATCGCCCTGAAAATGTTGTAGATCCATCGATCGGCTTTATGATGGCACAGTTCGAGACTGGAAATCAGCTCTCTGATTTTTGAAATGTTTTTACCAATTGGTGCAATATGGTCCTCCATTGCATCGATGGCGGTGATTTCCGAATCAGCATGCAGGGCGCAATTTCGCCACCAAAACCGGGTAGATGCTGTCATTTGTTCTGCCTTGCAGATTCTATGGCGGCAACACGTCGCTGTGCACCGGAGCCGGGACATAGCGAGGCGTCGGTGGGTAATTGCGGTGTAAACCTCGTGCTTGTTGTTAACGAACGCTAGTTAATCCATGCCAGCGTTCTCGTGAGTGCTTTGTTTGGCAGTCGAGGCCCAATTCGAGGGCGTATAAAGATATTTGCATGGTACTTATTATCCGTAGATTAGAAAAGACAGGTCTACGATGATCTCCGAGCTCGTGAGATGAAATCAGCCAGGATAGTGCGGTCCAGCTGCAGATCGGCCGACCGCACCGCGAAAAGGCTATTCTCGCGATACTTGTTCATCCCTGTACTTGGTACCAGCTACCAGGACGCCATCTCAGTGGTGTGACCAGTCCTTTTAGCTCCTGCTGAAACTGGCGGTTCGATGCTATTTCTAGGTTACAATACCCGGCTGTTGAATCGGCCATGTAAGTACACCAGTGAACGCCCTCTCGATTGAAAACCTCTACAAGACCTATCGAAACGGCTTCGAGGCCCTCAAGGGTATCAGTCTCGAAGTGAAAGATGGGGATTTCTTCGCCCTGTTGGGCCCCAACGGGGCGGGCAAGTCCACCGCCATCGGCATCGTCGCCTCTCTGGTGAACAAGACCGCCGGTAAGGTCTCGATCTTCGATTATGATCTGGACAGGGAACGGGAGCCGGCCAAGCAGCAGATCGGCCTGGTGCCCCAGGAGTTCAACTTCAACCAGTGGGAACCGGTTGTGGAGATCCTGGTGAATCAGGCGGGCTATTACGGGATTCCACGCCGGGAGGCCTTCGTGCGTGCACAGAAGAGCCTGAAGCGGCTCGATCTTTGGGAGAAGCGCAGCAGCCAGGCCCGTGCGCTCTCCGGCGGCATGAAACGTCGCCTGATGATCGCTCGGGCACTGGTGCACCAACCCAGGCTGCTGATCCTTGACGAGCCCACCGCCGGGGTGGATATCGAGATCCGCCGTTCCATGTGGGATTTCCTGCGGGAGATCAACGGCCAGGGCACCACCATCATCCTCACCACCCACTATCTGGAAGAGGCGGAGAACCTCTGCCGGAATATCGGCATCATCAATCATGGACGGATCGTCGAACAGACCCGGCTCACCACCTTACTGAGTCAACTGAACACAGAGGTGTTTATCCTGGACACTCACCAAACACTTTCCGAGGTGCCGAAACTGCCGGGTTATCGGCTGAACCTGGTGGACAAGCAAACCCTGGAGGTCGAGGTACACCGCGAACAGACTATGAACACACTGTTCGAAGCCTTGTCGGTGCAGGGCATCCAGGTCGCGAGCATGCGCAACAAACAGAACCGTCTGGAGCAGCTCTTCATCGATCTGGTGGGTCGTTCCAGGTTGCCGCGGGATGCCGCCACATGAATCGCGGCTCCCTGTATCTCACCGCCTACCGGACCATCGTCATCAAGGAGATCCTGCGCTTCAGCCGGATCTGGGTGCAGACCATTCTGCCCCCGGCGATCACCACCACCCTCTATTTCGTTATCTTCGGCAAGCTCATCGGCGAGCGTATCGGTGAGATGGGGGGTTACAGCTATATCGACTTCATCGTACCCGGTCTGATCCTTATGTCGGTGATCCAGAACTCCTACGCCAATGTGGTTTCCTCCTTCTTCAGTACCAAACTGCAGCACTACATCGAGGAGCTGTTGATCGCCCCGGTGCCCAACTGGGTGGTGTTGGCGGGATACGTGAGCGGCGGGGTGGCGCGGGGTACCATTGTCGGCTTCGTGGTGACCCTGATCTCCCTGTTCTTTACCGACCTCTCGGTTCACAGTTACGCGCTGACCCTGGTGGTCTTCGTGCTCACCTCGGTGTTGTTCGCCCTGGGCGGCTTCATCAATGCGGTTTACGCCAAGACCTTCGACGATGTCTCCATCGTGCCCACCTTCGTGCTCACACCCCTGACCTATCTGGGCGGCATCTTCTACTCCATCGAGCTGTTGCCTGAATTCTGGCAGTCGGTCTCCCTGGGCAATCCCATCCTCTACATGGTGAATGCCTTCCGCCACGGCCTGCTGGGGGTCTCGGACATCAATATCGGACTGGCGTTGCTGATCATCTGTGCCTTCATCGCCGCACTGGTCGCCTTCAGCCTGAACCTGTTGAAGCGGGGTGTTGGGATCAAGAAATGACCGTTGGTCTTGCGCAGGCATCACGCCCCATCAAGGGATGAGCCAACGCTCATCGGTGGGTGACACCCACTCGCTTGATATGCAGCGGCAAGCATGCAGTGTTTCCTCTGCAGTAAAGGCGTAAAATAAGCGCCATGGACCAAGAGCAAGCCATTGCCACTGTCTCACACGGCGATCCCATCGCTCCGGTCATCTTTGGTGTGACCCTGATCCTGATCTCTGCGCTGATCGGCCGCATCATCGCCCGCCGTGTCCGGCAACCTTCGGTTCTGGGCGAGCTGATCATGGGGGTGCTGTTGGGCAACCTGCTCTACTTTTTCGGTTTCGATCTGATGGGGGTGCTGCGAGAAGGGATTGCCTACACCGAACTGTCGAAGTTGGTCCTGTCCGGGGCCTCCCTGGACGGCACCCTGGCGGAGTTGATGGGCACCGAGCGTGGGGAGAAATTCTTGGAGATCATCCAGAGCCCCCAGGGCACCGAGTATATCGCAGTGGCCCAGGCGGTGGATGTCTTCTCCCGCTATGGGGTGATCTTTCTGCTGTTTCATGTCGGCCTGGATACCTGTGTCAACGAACTGCGCTCGGTAGGCGCCGATTCCTTGCGGGTTGCTATCATCGGTGTGGCTGCACCCTTCTTGCTGGGCTTCGCTGTCACCTGGTTCCTCACCCCCGACGCGCCTCATGCCCAGCATATGTTTCTCGGGGCGACCCTGGGGGCGACCAGTATCGGTATCACCGCCCGGGTTCTGCAGGACCTGAATCAGCACCGCTGCCAGGAGGCGCAGATCATCGTCGGCGCGGCGGTGATGGACGACGTGCTCGGCCTCGTGATGTTGGCGATTGTCTCGGGCATCGTGGTCACCGGCAGCGTGGAGATCAACGAGATCGTACGCACTATGTTGCTGGCCAGTCTGTTCATCATCAGCGTGCTTTATCTCGGACCGCACATCATTCAGATACTGATCAAGATGTTGCGTAACATGAACGTGCTGGAGGCGAAGCTGTTCGTGCCCTTCATCTTCGTCATGCTGCTGGCCTGGCTGGCCAACCTGGTGGGGCTGGCGACCATCGTCGGTGCGTTTGCCGCCGGCCTGCTGTTGCTCGACAGCCACTTCAAGGCCTGGGGCGATCATCGACGGCATAAATACTCTATCAAGGAACTGTTCGCACCCCTGGAGGCGATTCTGGTCCCGGTGTTCTTCGTGCTGATGGGGATTCAGGTCAAACTGGAGACCTTTCTGGACTGGAACGTGGTCCTGCTCTCTGTGGCGTTGATCCTGGTGGCGGTGATCGGTAAGGTCGTCGCCGGGTTGGGGGTGCTCGGTACGGACTTGAAGCGGCTGGCGGTGGGAGTGGGCATGATGCCGCGGGGGGAGGTGGGTCTGGTGTTCGCCTCGATCGGGATCAACCTCAACGTGATCGATCGGTCCATGTTTTCTGCGGTAGTGTTGATGGTGATTGTCACCACCCTGGCCACGCCACCCATTCTGAAGGCATTGCTGGGGCAGGGTGAGGCAGCGCGGCAGGCGCGCTTCAAGAAGCTGTGTGAATGAGCTGAAGGTCCAGACCCGGCGTGCCTGCCGGGTCTGGAGAGCAGGATTACTCGGCGCCGATCTTGTTCATCAGGCCGAAGCTCTTGACAAAGGGACCCGCCATGCGCGGATCCTTGATCATGCCCTTGAAGTCACCCTTGAGGAATTTCAGCTTGCCCATCGCAAAGGCGGTGCCCATGCCGGCCATGCCGATGCCCTTCTCGACCCACTTCATCCAGTCGGCCTTGGAGGCACGCATATCCCAATCCATCTCTTCATCACCGTAATCGCCGGCGCGTACGCATTCGCCATTCTCGACCACGAAAACCCCACGGGGTTTGTCTTCATCCTTGAAGCCGCAGGTGATGACCGAGTTGAAATTGATCTCGGCCAGTTTGTCTTTTACTTCCGGTTCCGCATTCCAGGCGTCTTTCAGTTGATTCATCCACTCGTCGGAAAACAGTTCAGCCATCTGGGTACCCTCCTCGTACTGGGTTAAATAAAGATAACGACAACAGTGACTATATCCCTGTTCTGGTCGATATTCGCTACAGACTTTTTTATCCACGACTAAAGAATTGGTATTTGCCATCGTCGTCATTCGTTGGGCGGAAGTATGGTGGTACAGTCGTGACTTCCCGTCAATGTTAGGGACCAGCAGCGGGCCTGAGCGAACATTTGTGTTGTTTGGGTGGTAAAACGGTAAAGTGGTCGGTGGCGACTCCCTGTTATACTCCCCAAGTGACACAATTGACATTTGAAATGACAGCAGATTTACCTAAGCACCCTATGGAACCCGAACAGGACAAAGCAAAGAAACAACGGCGGGGGATCTATCTCTTGCCCAACCTGTTAACCACCGCCACGCTGTTTTTCGGTTTTTACGCCATTCTGGCGGCCATGAACGGTAAGTTCGAAGCAGCAGCCATGGCGATCTTTGCCGCCATGCTCATGGATGGTCTGGACGGCCGGGTGGCACGCTTGACCAATACTCAGAGTGAGTTCGGTGCTGAATACGACAGTCTGGCGGACATGATCGCCTTCGGTCTCTCGCCGGCACTGGTCGTATACAGTTGGGCGCTCACCGATCTGGGTAAGCTGGGCTGGTTGGCCGCCTTCATCTACACCGCCGCCACCGCCCTGCGGCTGGCCCGCTTCAACACCCAGATCGGGGTGGCCGACAAGCGCTATTTTCAAGGTCTGCCAAGCCCTTCGGCCGCCGCCATCATGGCGGGGGGGGTCTGGTTGGGAGTGGATTATGAGATCAGCGGTGGATCGGTGGGCTGGATCGCCGCCCTGTTGACCACTGTGGTCGGCCTGCTGATGGTGAGCAATTTTCGTTTCCACAGTTTCAAGGAGATTGACTTTCACGGTAAGGTGCCCTTCATCGCCATGGTCATCATGATGCTCGGTTTCGCGGTGGTCCTGACCCATCCGCCGACGATCCTGTTCCTGCTGTTTCTGGCGTATGCCTTCTCCGGCCCGATCCTCACCCTGGTCAAATTGCGTGAGAAAAAGTCACAGCGGCACAACAGCGAGCATCCGACGGACTGAGATTGGAAAGTTGGCATTCCCGGGAGCTTGGGTTATATTCGATCTAACCGAATGAAAACTGACTCGAATGAACCCAACCACGCAACAATTCGCCAATGCACATTCCCGCCAGGGGATGGTTGCTGCGTGCCTGCCCGGTTTCCGCTTTTTGCTGCTGCTACGACTACTGCCCTGAGGGGCATGCATACACTGAGCCCCGGCGGGGGCCGAAATACACGCAACAGCGGATTTTCCACTAAGTCAAAGAACAGTTAACCTGGGTGTCGTCCTGTGTCCGACATCGAGGTGGGAGCAGCAACATGAACCAATCAGACCAATTGATCATCTTCGATACTACCTTGCGCGACGGCGAGCAGAGCCCCGGTGCGTCGATGACCAAGGATGAAAAGGTGCGGATCGCCAAGTCCCTTGAGCGGATGCGCGTGGATGTGATCGAGGCGGGATTCCCGATCGCCAGTGTGGGCGACTTCGAGGCGGTGGAGGCGGTGGCCAACGCGGTGAAGGACTCCACCGTCTGCGGTTTGGCCCGCGCCCTGGATAAGGACATCGACCGGGCCGGCGAGGCCCTGAAGGGCGCCAATTCGGCGCGTATCCACACCTTCATCGCCACCTCGCCGATCCATATGCAGCAGAAGCTGCGGATGAGCCCCGAGCAGGTGGTGGAGCAGGCGGTGCATGCCATCAAGCGTGCGCGGCAGTACACTAAAAACGTGGAATTCTCCGCCGAGGATGCGGGACGATCGGAACTGGATTTTCTCTGCCGAATCTTCGAAGCGGCGATTGATGCGGGCGCCACGACCCTCAACGTCCCGGACACCGTAGGCTATGCCATGCCTCACCAGTTTGGTGAAACGATCCGTGCCTTGCGCGAGAAGATCCCGAATTCAGACAAGGCGATCTTCTCTGTGCATTGCCACAATGACCTGGGTTTGGCGGTGGCCAACTCCCTGGCCGCGGTGGACAACGGGGCGCGCCAGGTCGAGTGCACCATCAACGGTCTCGGCGAGCGGGCGGGCAATGCCTCCCTGGAGGAGGTGGTGATGGCGGTGCGCACCCGACCAGACATCTACGCCTGCCATACCGAACTGGATACCACGCAGATCGTCACCTGCTCCAAGCTGGTCTCCAACATCACCGGTTTTCCGGTGCAACCCAACAAGGCGATCGTCGGCGCCAATGCCTTTGCCCACGAATCGGGCATCCATCAGGACGGGGTGCTCAAGTCCCGCGAGACTTACGAAATCATGCGCGCCGAAGACGTGGGTTGGAGCCGCAACCGTATGGTGCTCGGCAAGCACTCGGGACGCAACGCCTTCCGCACCCATCTGGAGGAGATTGGTATCTCCTTCGAGTCGGAAGAGGAGCTCAACGAGGCCTTCTCCCGCTTCAAGGATCTGGCAGACAAGAAGCACGAGATCTTCGATGAAGATCTGCAGGCCCTGGTGACCGATTCGCGCAGCGCCCGGGAAGAGAACGAGCGGGTCAAGCTGATCTCCCTCAAGGTCTGTTCCGAGACCGGTGAGACCCCCCATGCCAATCTGGTATTGAGCCTGGACGGTAAAGAGATCGCTGACAGCGCCGCCGGCGGCGGACCGGTGGATGCCGCCTTCAAGGCGATCGAGGCCCTGGTCAACAGCGGTACCGAGCTGCAACTCTACTCGGTCAATAACATCACCAGCGGCACCGATGCCCAGGGTGAGGTCACCGTGCGGCTGGAGAAGGGCGGGCACATCGTCAACGGCCAGGGGGCGGACACGGATATTGTCATCGCTTCGGCCAAGGCCTACATTAATGCGGTGAACAAGATCCTGGAACCGGTCGAGAAGGCCCATCCGCAGACCGGAGACCGTCTGACTGTCTGATGGACGAAACGCGACGCCGGCACTATCTGGAGGCCATGGGGATCAGGCTGTGGGAGCGCCGTGATCCCCAGCGGCCTGTCGAAACGGAGTCTGCTCAAACGTCTGTCGTCAAGCAACCGCCCGCAGCGGAAGTTACACCTGATGCCCTGGATGAATGGCCAGCCGGCTATCCGCCCGAACGGGAAGAACCGCCGTCCTATGCGGAGTTTCCCCCGGACTGGGTACCGGTGACGCTGCCCGAAGAGATTGAGGAATCCCCCGTATCCAACCTCGACTGGGATGGCTTACGGGAGCGGGTCAAGGGGTGCCGGGCCTGCGGCCTGCGCCAAGGCTGCACCCAGACCGTGTTCGGTGTCGGCAACAGTCGTGCCGATTTACTGGTGATCGGCGAGGCGCCGGGTGCGGACGAGGATCGGCAGGGCGAGCCCTTCGTGGGCCGGGCCGGGTTGTTGTTGAACGAGATGCTGTTGGCCATGGGCTTCAAACGGGAGCAGGTCTTCATCGCCAATATCCTCAAGTGCCGCCCACCCAACAATCGGGACCCGAAGGCCGAGGAGGCGCTGCATTGCCAACCCTATCTGCTGCGCCAGATCGTGCTGATCCAACCGCAGGTGATCCTCTCGGTGGGGCGAATCTCCGCACAGAATCTGCTCAAGACCGAGATTCCGGTGGGCAAGTTGCGCGGCCGGGTGCATGCCTATGGGGAGCAGAGGATCCCCCTGGTGGTGACCTATCACCCCGCCTATCTGCTGCGTTCACCCGAACAGAAAGGCAAGTCCTGGGACGACCTGCAGCTTGCCATGTCCGTGCTCCGGGAGAACCTGCCCTGAGTGCTCGGCTGGAAAGCCCCCTGCCGGCTCTACGCCCCATGCAACAGGAGGATCTACAGCAGGTGCTGGCGATCGAGGAGCTCGTCTACGACTTTCCCTGGACCCGCGGAATCTTCACCGACTGTCTGAAGGCCGGTTATTGCTGCTGGGTGATCACCCTGGATGCAACGGTCATCGGCTACGGGGTGATGTCGGTGGCGGTGGAGGAGTGCCATATCCTCAACGTTTGTGTCCACCCAAGGTGGCAGGCGCAGGGAATCGGCGGCCGCTTGTTCAGACACCTGATCCAACTCAGCAGGCAACACGGGGCGCTGAATGCGTTCCTGGAGGTCCGGGTCTCCAACCGCCGGGCCCTGCAGCTGTATGAGCGACTCGGATTCACGGAGGCGGGAAGACGCAAGGGCTACTATCCCAGCATCTACGGTCGGGAAGATGCCCTGGTGCTTACCATGCGGCTTTGATCCCAGAAATCGCAGTTAACCGCTCCAATCTGATAGTAAGATGTTGTACCAAAATCTATTCGTTACGATCAACTTACTGATCCGTTGGGTGAATCAGGCAGCAACACCGACAGGAAAGTGAATTTTCATGCCCCTCATCAAATTCTCAAAAGCAGAAAAGGCAAACATTGTGAGTAAGATCCAGCTCTACTTCAGGGAAGAGCTGGATCAGGAGATCGGCGGATTCGACGCCGAGTTTCTCTTGGATTTCTTTGCTGATGAGTTGGGGGCCTACTTCTATAATCGCGGCCTGTACGATGCCCAGGCCATTCTGGAGGGCCGGCTGGAAAACATCGCCGAGGCCATCTACGAACTGGAGAAGCCGACTGAATTCGTCAAATGAAGTGGTCGAAGGGGTCTTCGCGAACCTTTAATGAAGCCGATTGTACGGCATGGATCACCCCCAGGGCACGCCGCCCCGTAGCCGTTGTGAACTGTTCTTCCGGGGGCGATGAGGTGGAGGGGCGTGTCGGCTGGGGCTTCGTGGCCAGCAGTTCCTGCCGGGCTTCTGCCGCCATCATAGTGGCCTGGGCGGCAATGCGCCGGTCCTGTGCGGAGGGATCGGCCGGGGCCAGCGCGGCCCGCCGGATCACCTCGGCCTTCTCCAGGGTCCTCTGGGGGTCGGCTTCCCGGCTGATGTCGATGCTGACCTCACCGCCAACCGCATAGCGCTTGCCGTCGGGCCCGATCTTGTAGTCGAAGCTGGCAGCCCCATTGGCATAGCGCCCGGCATTTACCTTGTGCGCCTGTTCATGGGCCTTCACCTCCCGGTCTCGACGCTGCAGCTTTTCCAGTTCCCGAACCTCAGCCGCAGTCATCTCCTGGGCGGCCTTGGGAATGGCTGCCGCGGACTGTTGCTCTGCCTGTCCCGCATCCCGGCTTTCCTGCCGCGTCATGCCGGTCACATGATGGGGGGCTGTGATGGGGCTGAGTGTGGTGCCTTCTTGCATTTACCGGCTGGATATATCTGTCTGATGCGCTTCACTCAAGTATATGAAGATTCGCCGGGTCCAGGGGAATCATGAGAATGAAACTCAGTCTCCATAAACCCAATCCCCCGCCTGTCAGTATTTCAGGTCGTCCTCAGTAAACTTGTGTGGCCGCCTTCTGCCCAGAATGGTCTTGAGGATGTCATTCATGGTCGCGATATCATTGTCAAAACCTCCATGACTTTCACTGCGGCTGCGTCTCTCTCTGCCTTTATCGCCTTGGCTGACGATGATCTTGAAGTCCGCTTGGTCGGGTACGGCGATCGTTTTGGCATCGCGCTGCAAGCCGAGAAGCTGCTCTGCATATGCCTCTTCGAAGGCATTCGAGACCAGGTAGAGCAGGGATTTACGGTAGATCTGGGCGACATGGTCGTCGAGCTCCAATGCTTCCGAGAGGTTGTAGATGCGCATCTTGCCGATGCGTCCGCCCAGTTCGGGCAGAAAGTGCTTGTTGAAGAGGTCGAGGGTGGCGGCCGGCGCCAGCAGGTTGCAGCTTGCGACCTTGACGTCGGATCCGCTTCGCTGCAGGGCCTCGAGCAACCAGGCCAGCAGTATCCCACCGGTGCTGTGGCCCAGCAGATGGATCTGCTTGGGATTGTCGCTGCCATTCAGGGCATCGAGAAAGGTCTTGACGGTCTGCAATCCCCCACGGGAGTTGTTGCTGAACGGCAGCCGGGCGCCGTTTTTCATTTCGCGCCACAGGGCCCTGCCGACCTTACGGGTGGTGCTCTCCAACAGCCTGTCGGTGAAATCGGTAAATCCGGCGACCCTCTCCCCACCCTCTCGATAGCGGTTGATCAGGACGTCCTTGATCTCCTCCAGCAGGCCGGTGTCGTACATGAAATGCAAGGGATAGATGCGGTTTTTCTTGAAGATCTTTTTCATGGCCCGGATGCGCCGGGCGGAGTCGTAGATGCTGTTCAGACCCCCATGGGCATAGAACAACAGATGATCATAATCCGTACTCTTGGCGACCAGCTTGGCGGTCTGTCGCAGATCGCTGAGCTTGCTCCAGTAACGACCGCTGTCATGCAGATTTCCATCATCGATATGCACGAAATGACCAGCGATCTCCGACCGGGATGGTCGTTTCTTGAAGAGTGACAGGTTGTCCCCCGTCGCATAGCCACTGGACCTGGCCACGCCGGGAAAGATCTGGGGGGTCGGCAGGGCCAGGCGTACCACCCAGGCATCCTTGATGTTGGCTTGCCAATCCTCATAACTCCAGAGGGCGAGACCCTGATCCCCCCATCCGGGTCCCCAGGAGTTTTGTACAAGAAAGCCCTGCTCGTTATAGCCCACGATGGCAAAGGCGTGACCACCGCTGGTTTCCCGGACCAAGGGGATCTTGCCCCGTTTGATCCTCTCCGGCCACCAGCCCGGATGCACATTGGCCGAGACATAGATGGCCCCGACCTCGTTCAAGGCCGCATGAAAGTCGACGATCCTGTGCATCAGCCGATAATAGGCGCCGATGGTGTTGTTGCGCGCATCCTTCGCCTGCTCGATGGTCAGTTCCGATCTGTCACCCGGCTCGTAGGGCCAGAGTGCGTCGCTGCAGACACCCATGTTCTTCCAGCCGTGTATCGCGCCACGGCAGCTGGAGCCCGGATAGGCCTCACCGGGCCACCGGTCGAATTTCTGCGCCATGTTGTAGAGCATGCGGGCGCTGACCCGGTTGTCATTGCCCCGTTGCTTGTTCAACAGGTTGATCACGGCGGCCAGCCCGAAACCGGTGCAGGCCCCTTCCTGATGTTGATCCAGGATCTGCAGGTCTGCGTAATCAGGCTCGAGGGATGTCGCGAGTTTTTTTAAGGCAGGTTGGTAGTAGAGGTCTCTGGAATCCGGGCTATCGCTGATGGCGTTCAGCAGGTGACCCGAAGGGGTAATGGGTATTCGATCCGATTGCATGGGGGTCTCCTTGTTGTTGGTGTATGGCATCATGCCTGGGGTTTAGGAAATAGAGTCGATGTGATTTATGTTTAGATCATGATCGAATACACGGCAAGCGAAAGTGTGGGTCGGCGCGCGTTTCGGGAAAGCGGGATCAGGGGTGGGCAAAGGGGGTTGGATCACAATGGTCGTTGTGTCGGTCACATTCCAGTTCGACCCATGCATAGAAGCGTTGTGGATTGCCATCGAGGGCGAAGATCACGCGCTGAATGCCCGGGAATTGACTCAGGGTGCGCTGGATCTGTGTGAAAAACTCCGCGTAACCACAACTGGAAGTGATGCCGCTCAGTTCGTGACGCAGATCCTGCAGGTCCACATAGGCGGTAGCGGATTCGATCTTGAGGTGTTGCAAGAGTCCGGCGGTTCGCTCGGAAAAGAACGATCGATAACCCTGTGCGTGCTCTTGCGGGGTGGGGCCCGAGAACAGCGCCCGCAGGGCGGCGTCTGGCACTGAGCTGGAAGATGCGACGGACCTGCTTACCGGGAAGACCCGATCGCAACCCGCCGTTTCACCCGCCAAGCTGTCATTATTGAAATACAGGCTGACCTGAACTACGGAAGGTCGCGGGTCCGAGTGCAGGGTCTGTGAACAACCAGAGATAGCGATCAGCATGGCGAGAAGGGCAGTCAGGCTGACTGCCCTCAGATCGGGTGACGGATGTCGGTGGACGCTGATCATGCGATTGCCCGCTCGATGGTCTTGATGGGTTGTGATAAGGGCAGTGCCTTGTTGCATCAGCCGACAATCACGACTCGGGGATACTCAACAAGCCGCGATCCGGATCCCAGACAACCAGGGTATCCTCGTCCACCGGGGTTTCGAACAGAAGCTGGTCACCCTGCATGACGCGGATCGTCCGTTCTGTCCCGATCTCGTCGATCTCCTGCAGCATCGCCGCGGCCTTTTTCAAGACCTTTTCTGCATAGTCCGCCTCGGTGCCGCCGCCTGCGAGGGCGGCACCGCGGTCATCCGGATTGGACTTTTTGTATTTGTGACCGACACTGAAGGCGATCAGTCCACCTGCGGGAAAGAAGCGCTGGATGCTCTCGGTGAGAATACGCGCCAAGGCGTCCTGGCCGCTTGTGCTGCGGATGATCTCGGCATGTTGCGGATTACTCGCAAACAGGGGTTCGAGCAGGATGGCGGGCATGTTCGTGTGTTTCAAGTTGCCGTCGCCGCGGCCGTTCCAGCCGCCGACCAAGATGCCGTCGTCGCCGCTTACTTGGGTGCCGAAGAATCTCGCCACCGCCTTGGCGTACCAGCGTCCCCAGTTTTTACTGGTGCGCGAGGCGTTCGAACCCGTTACCACCACAGCATAGCTGGCCGTACTCGAGGAACTGCTGTTGAAATGGTGTTCGATATAGGCGACCGCGTTGTCGTTGTTGGCCTTGCGCTGGCGTGCTGCATAGTTACCCTTGTAAAACTTTACCTTGTACATGCTCGAGCCTCTCCACTGGTGGTTATTATTGACGATACCTTTGGTCAGGGAATTATAGTCGGATCTCTGCAGGAGATCCCTTCTCACGATCGATCGGTCGAACAGGCAGACCGCCCGTTGACCCCGTCACACCTTCCTGGATCGGATCGGTTATAATTGAACGCTTTTTACAGCGATCCACACGATTCATGTCCGAACTGCTCGAACAACTCAGCCGGCGCCGCACCTTCGCCATCATCTCCCACCCGGATGCAGGTAAGACTACCCTCACCGAAAAGCTCTTGTTGTATGGCGGCGCGATCCAGATGGCGGGCACCGTCAAGGGGCGCAAGGCGGCGCGTCACGCCACCTCTGACTGGATGGAGATGGAAAAGGAGCGCGGCATCTCGGTGACCTCCTCAGTGATGCAGTTTCCCTATCGGGAAGAGATCGTAAACCTGCTCGATACCCCCGGCCATGAGGATTTCTCGGAGGATACCTATCGCACCCTGACCGCGGTGGATTCCGCGCTGATGGTGATCGACGTGGCGAAGGGTGTGGAGGCGCGGACGATTAAGTTGATGGAAGTCTGCCGCCTGCGGGATACGCCGATCCTCACCTTCGTCAACAAGCTCGACCGGGAAGGCCGGGACCCGCTGGAGATCCTCGACGAAATCGAGGATGTGTTGAAGATTCAGTGCGCGCCGGTCTCCTGGCCGATCGGTATGGGGAAACGTCTAAAAGGGGTCTTCGATCTGCGCACCGATACCACCCATCTGTTCAGCGCCACCCACGGCGGGAAGATCCAGATGGGAGAGATCATCCAGGGGTTGGACAATCCGCACCTCGACGAGTTGATCGGCGATCAGGCGGACGAGCTGCGCGAGGAGATCGAGCTGGTGCGCGGGGCGAGCAATGAACTGGACCTGGAGGCCTATGCCCGGGGCGAACAGACGCCGGTTTTCTTCGGTTCTGCGATAAACAACTTCGGTGTCCGGGAGTTGTTGGATGCCTTCGTCGAGTATGCGCCGGGTCCTCTCTCCCGGACCACCCAGCAGCGTCTGGTGGAACCGGCTGAGCCGAAGTTCACCGGCTTTGTGTTCAAGATTCAGGCCAATATGGACCCACAGCACCGGGACCGTATCGCCTTTCTGCGGGTCTGCTCAGGCAGTTACCGCAAGGGTATGAAGATGCGCCATGTACGCATTGGCAAGGCGGTTCAGATCAGCAATGCGATCACCTTCCAGGCGGATGAGCGCCGCCACGTGGAGGAGGCCTGGCCCGGAGATATCATCGGCCTGCACAACCACGGTACCATTCAGATCGGTGACACCTTTACTGAGGGTGAGGACCTGAAGTATGAGGGCATCCCGTATTTCGCTCCCGAATTGTTTCGACGGGTGGTGCTCAAGGACCCGTTGAAACAGAAGGCGATGCTCAAAGGGGTGCTGCAGCTCTGTGAAGAGGGGGCGACTCAGGTCTTCCGGCCGTTGAAGAACAATGACCTGATTCTCGGTGCGGTGGGTGTCCTGCAGTTTGACGTGGCTGTGCAACGGTTGAAGAACGAATATAAGGTTGAGGCCATGGTAGAAAACATCAGTGTTGCGACCACCCGCTGGATTCTGTGTGAGGATGAGAAGTTGCTGGAGCGGTTCAAGACCAAGGCCCATGAGAATCTGGCCTTGGATGGGGACGGACAGCTGGTCTATCTGGCGCCGACCCGGGTCAATCTGGATCTGGCCATCGAGCGCTGGCCCGAAGTCCAGTTCCTGGCAACCCGTGAACTGTAAGTGCATCGGGTTTCAATTGCATTCAATGAGGTGATTTAGATGGAAAACGCGCAGGTAGAAACGCTGATTCGGAACGGTATGCCGGGAGCCGAGGTGACGGTTACGGGTGACGGCAGACATTTCGAAGCCACTGTCGTGAGTGAAGGCTTCGCGGGCAAGTCCCTGTTGCAAAGACACCGTCTGGTCATGGAGACGGTCAAGACGCAGATTGCGAGTGATGAACTGCATGCGCTATCCATTAAAACCTATACGCCGGAGGAAATGACCTCGAACAAATAAACTTAGATAATTCATTGGAAAATTTCAGCGCCTCCGACATACTTAAGTGAGGAGGGCGAAGGCAGCCTGAACAAATAATAATGGAGGTTAATGATGTTTCTAATGCAGAAAAGTACGGAAAAGCTGGTAGAAGTCTTGAGCTTGACCGATCTGTTCAATCCCAACCATGAGAAGATCGTGGGCCGCTTTCACGCGGGTGAGGAGATGCAGGACCCCGAAAAATTCTCCAAGGGTGATATGCAGTTCCCCTCGGGTGAAGAGCTGCCGAGGTGTTGGCTCGACTCGCATTATCGGGAAGGCTGAATCGAGTTTCATCGCAATCTTAATCACGCCACCTGAATCTGCCGCAGGTGGCGTTTTCCTGTGCGGGATCAGGAATCCCGGTGGGGGGTGGTTCTACCTGAGGACCTGAGTTGCACTGCCAGATCCTGCCTTTGGATGGCCCGTTGCAGTTTCTCCTGGCGGGTCTCCGAGGTCTCTTCCGCCGCTTCCTTGCTGCGCCCGGCCAGTCGATCTCTTACGCTGATTTATGTCTGGTTGCGTCCACTTTCCATGATGAGAACCGCATTTTGAGTGGCCTGCTGTGTTGTCTCGATTATGGATTTTATCGTTTCAGAGGATTCCTGGGTGCGCAATCTTGCCGACAGCCTGGGCATCGGAGAGTCAGTGATGGGTTTGCGGTGTTGAACGGGCCCTCTATGAGGTGAGCTGGTCTGCTGAATGGTACCCGGTTGCCGTCGGTGCATGTGCCAGGTTTAATACAGACCCTTTTCTACAATGTCCCAGTTACAGTCCCACTTCGAGAGGCACCTCCGGGTCAAGGCCGATCAGGTCTCGGCAGTTGACCTGCTGGCTGCTGAAACCGGACTGTCCCGGACTCGGTTGAAACAGGTGATGCAACTGGGGGCTGTTTGGCTGACGCGGGGTCAGCAGACTCATCGCTTGCGACGGGCATCGAAACCTCTGGTGGCAGGTGATGAGTTGCATCTCTATTATGCTGAAAAGGTCCTGAATCAAACACCGAGTCCCGCGCAATTGATTGCCGACGAGCTGGGCTATTCTGTCTGGTTCAAGCCCTGTGGCATGTTCTCGCAAGGCTCGAAGTGGGGGGATCATTGCACCATTACGCGCTGGGTCGAGCAGACCATCCAGCCACAGCGATCCGCTTTTATCGTCCACCGCTTGGATCGCGCAGCAAGTGGTTTGATACTGGTGGCCCACGGCAAACGCATGGCGAATCAACTGGCCGACCTGTTTCGCAGACGCGCAATTGAAAAGAGATATCGCGTCAAGGTACACGGGGAATTTCCAGCGGAACCTCAACCCTATCCGATCGATCTGCCATTGGCGGGTCGAGAAGCCAGGAGTTTGGTCAGGCGTTTGAGATTTGATGCGGAAAGCGGTCAGTCACTCTTGGCGATAACCATTGAGACGGGCCGCAAACACCAGATTCGTCGGCACCTCTCGGGCATTGGATTCCCGGTCCTGGGAGACAGGCTCTATGGCAATGGCGACGACAAGGTGGATCTTGCGCTGAGTGCCTGCTTTCTGAGATTTGTCTGTCCCATCACCCATCAGGCTAAGCAATTCGAAGCCCCTGAAGCTCGATTGCCGCAACTTCCATAGGGCGGCTTTCATCGACCCTCGACTTGAATTCGCAACCATAAGAGAGTCTTGGCGTTAAAGGTCAGGTGCTGGAAAAACAGAGGTATCGCCTGCTGGAAGAAAAGGTGCTGTCTTGGCTCGTGGATCTGTTTGATCAGAAACGGGCGTTGGTCTGACCACCCTTTTCGATCCAGCCGTGGATCATCTTCTTGGTAGTGAAGTCGCTGGCGCAGTTACCCTGCTGATCGACCACGATTACGCCACCGCGGCCCTGCACCTTCCGCCGTAGATAATCGATACCATAGTCCACCGCTTGCTGCGCATCACCACCGAGCATCTCCATCGCATCAGAGATGGTCTTTGCCAGTACGGTGCGCATGAAGTCCTCGCCGAAACCGGTGGCAGAGACCGCACAGGTGGCGTTGTCGGCATATACGCCGGCGCCGACGATGGGTGAGTCGCCGATACGTCCCATGCGCTTGTTGACGATGCCTCCGGTCGAGGTGGCCGCCGCCAGGTTACCTTGCAGATCGCGGGCGACGGCGCCGATGGTGCCGTACTTCTGATCCTCCATGTCCGCCTCGTCGTCATCATGATCGAGCATGATCCGGCCCTGCAGGCGGGCCTTCTCCAACTGTTCTACCCGATCAGGGGTGAAGAAGTAGTGGTCGGGGGTGAAGGGCATGTTGCAGTGTTGGGCGAAACGCATCGCCCCCTCGCTGATCAGCAGGACATGTTCGCTTTCGGCCATCACCAGCCTGGCCAGTTGGATGGGATTGGCAATGTTGCTCACGGCAGCCACGGCGCCAGCAGAGAGGTCACTGCCATGCATGATGGCGGCATCCATCTCCACCTTGCCGTTTTCGTTGAGAACTGAGCCACAACCGGCATTGAATACGGGGTCGTCCTCGAGCAGCGATGCGCAGGATTCCACCGCTTCCAGGGCACTGCCACCCAGGGTGAGGATGTCCCTGCCGTGCTCCAGAACGCTGCGAATGCTTTCCAGATAACGCAGTGCTGTCTTGTTGTCCTTTACATTGTCGAGTGCTCCTGCGCCACCGTGCACCATGAGCGAAAAGGTTTGTTCCATGCGTAAACTGATGTGTACTGCCGAGAATGCATGAACGTTACCAGAGACGCTTGCGCAACTCTAGCTCGAGTTTTTTCCGGGTATGGGTCGAACCGGCCAGCATGATCATCAGCTTGCCCACATGGATGGGACCCCAGTTGACGATGATGACACCCTCACCGCTGCTGGAGCTATACTCCAGCCCTTTCAGATTGATCTCAGACAGGGATTTGTGCCAGGTCTTGTAATTTCGCGCCTCCCATTCAGGGATATCCAGTTTCAGGGCGATGGCCGTCGGGTAGGATGCACCATTGAAGCGTGGGTTGCACTCAATGGCGAGGTAGCGCCGACCGGTCTTTTCCTCGACGACCGCGACATCGAAGGCGAAGATCTCGTTGAAATCCCGTTCCGCCATCCATTCAGCCATGGGTTCGACGACCTCCCAGGGTGTGGCCCTGGCGGGATAGCGATTGCCCTGATGTGCCGGACCGTTGAGGATTTGTTCGGTGGTCAGCAGGCGTCTGTAGTGGCCGTTGGCCGCTTCATACTGCATGTTCAGGAAGCAGTCCGTCTTCACCTCCTCCTGGACCTGAACCGGGGTGGCTGGCTCGAATGTGTCGGCTGCGAAGAGCAACTCGGCCATGGATTCACAACGGTAAATGCCAACGCCTGAGACGGAGATGGCGGCCTTCAGGTAACAGGGAAAACCAATGTCATGGATGGCCTCTGCGCTGACCTCGTCGGCACGCTCGAAACAAAGAGTCTTGGGTACGGGCACACCCAATTGTTCGGCCAGTTTGATGAAGTTGTTCTTGGAGTTGATGTAACTGACAGTACTGGACCATGCGTGATTTTCATAGGCGAGACTTTCCTGTTCCCCAAAGAAAAACACCGAAGGCTGATATTCAGCATGATGGCCGATCTGTTGCAGGCTGGTATCCCAGATCACCTCGGCAGTGTGTTCCAAGCCGATGCGGGTGTAATGATCGCAGATAGCGGTCCACTCGGATTCCAATGCCGGATGCACTTGTATGATATCTCCCGGATTCGTCATGCCGAGCGCCCGTGCCGAATAGAGATGGTTGCCGTCGACCCCGTCCGCCGTGCAATGCATGATGTCGTGATTGTAAATTCGATTGATCGGTAACCTTTCGGATGCCTGAATGGCCGGGTGGGTGAGACCGCCCAGGAAGGATTGATCTGCCTTGAAACCCATAGTGACCTCCAAATTGCCGCGCTTGAAAGAGAATTAATTTCACAAGTTCTGCAAGTTACAAGCCATCTATATTGATGATGGACGGTGAGTGCCCAGTCGGTCCCTGGGTCGTTCACTGGAGTGTTTGGTAAATTCCAAATGAATCAGTGGGATAGGGCGTGATTTATGTTTTCTTAAAAAAATCTGCAGAGCACAGCTGAGGCGGCCTGATATGCAATGCTCTGTATAGGGTGAGAGTCAGATTTGGTGCGATTGCATGAACGTCAGACAAAATATGCATGTTTCTGGTGCGTAATTAAGCACCGTTAGACCCATCGCAGATCTCGACATTGGCTCTAGCGTGAGCCAATCTGCTGTCGACCTGGACGGCAGGTGCACTCAGTCAGGCGTTGGATAGCGCAGAATTTCCCGGCAGCGCTGAAACGGCCGGTTGGAGCCGTCTCTCAAGCCAATGACCGGATCCGTGACTGAATTCTTGGCACATTACATGCACACCTTTGTGTAGTATCTGAATCAGGATCCACGAACATTGCCAGCGATAGGAGAGGAGACAGCAGCGGAGACCCGCCGCAATCGGCATGATCCGCCGATCGTGGTGATTGGTACCGGACCGGTCGGTATGCGCATGGTGCTTGAACTGAACCGGCAGGATCCCGCATGTCGAATCCAGCTTTTTGGCAATGAGCCCTGGTTGCCGTACGACAGAGTCAAGCTGTCTTCCTTTCTGGCCGGAGAGATTGCGCATGAAGAGATCAACGGCAACTGTGAATTCCCTGATAATCCACAGATCGATGCCCATTACAATGAGGCGGTGACGCGCATTGATCGGGCGTCCAAGACGGTGACCACCCGATACGGCAATATCTATCCCTATCGCTATCTGGTAATAGCAACCGGCTCACAACCCCAGATACCCACGATCCAGGGGGTGGGTTTGCAAGGGGTCTATACATTCCGGGATATGACCGATACGCACCGGCTCTTTGCACGCAAGACCCGCAGCCGACATACCTTGATTTTGGGTGGCGGACTGCTGGGATTGGAGTGTGCGAAGGCCATGCGGCGTTTTAATACCCGGGTGACGGTGATCGAGCAACACGATCATTTGATGTTTCGCCAGCTCGACAGAACGGGTTCGAGTCTCCTTAAAAGGCATGTAGAGACACTCGGGATCAAGGTCATTATCCATGACAGTGTCAGGCAGATCCTCGGTACTCTGGGGGTGCAAGGCGTGGAATTGCGCTCGGGGCGCACCCTGAGGTGTGACACGGTGATTCTCGCTACGGGGATCTCACCGAATATCGATTTGGCCCGGGAGGCCGGCCTACAGACCAAGCGGGGTATCCTGGTCGACGATTGCATGCAGACCAGCGACCCTTGCGTGTTTGCGGTCGGTGAGTGTGCCGAACACCGGGGGGAGATCTACGGCCTGGTTGCACCTGGCTATGAACAGACGGCGGTGGTTGCTCGTCGGATGGCGGGTCAGCCGGCCAAATATACAGGATCGATCGCTATGACCAGTCTCAAGGTAGTGGGCTGTCCTCTGTTCTGTATTGGGGATACCCAACAACGCTACCGAGATGGGGTCGATCCCTCATTTATCGATGAAGCTGAAGGTATCTACCGCAAATTGATCATGGATCGGGGGCGTTTGAAAGGTTTGATCGCCTTGGGTGCCTGGCATGAGATTCCAAGACTGCGCGAGATCCTGCGACAGGGCAACCGAGTCAGGCCCTGGCAGCTCTGGCGATTTCGCAGAACCGGCGCTGTATGGCGGGGTGAGCGACGTGCCTCCTATTTCAAACCGTCCATGGGTTAGAATCACCTGACTGCCAGCGGGTAGCGGTCACGTACAGGACCTGCAATGGTCACAGGAGCTAAGCTGATGCTTGAAAATACCCTGACTGTCATTCTTGCCGGTGGTCATGGATCCCGTCTGCAACCCTTGACCTCAGATCGAACCAAGCCGGCGGTACCTTTCGGCGGTAAATATCGCATCATCGATTTTACCCTAGCCAACTGCATGCACTCGGGGCTGCGCCGTATCCTGGTGTTGACCCAGTACAAATCTCACTCCCTGCAAAAGCATCTGCGTGATGGCTGGTCCCTGTACAACCCGGAATTGGGAGAATACATCACAGCGGTCCCGCCGCAGATGCGGACCGGTGAAAGCTGGTATCGTGGGACCGCGGATGCGGTCTATCAAAATCTCTACATGCTCAGACGCAGTGGTGCAGAATTGGTGCTGATCCTGTCCGGTGACCACATCTACCGCATGGACTATGCGGCGCTGCTGGCTTATCACAAGGCACAAGGTGCGAACATGACTGTGGCCTGTATGGAATTGCCGTTGGAACAGGCAAACCAGTTTGGCGTGATGTCGGTCGACGCACGGGGGCACATACTGCAGTTTGCCGAGAAACCCCTGGATCCAACCCCGTTGCCGGACAAAGACAACTGTGCACTGGTTTCCATGGGAGTCTATGTGTTTACCATAGATCTCCTGTTGGCCGTGTTGGAAGAAGACCATCGCGATCCGGATTCGACTCACGATTTTGGTAAAGACATCATTCCCAAGTTGATCGATCGCACGGGTGTATTCGCCTACCGCTTCGGTGGTCAGACCGGGCGGGTCAGCCCAGATCGTTACTGGCGTGATGTGGGCACTTTGGACAGCTATTACGAGGCTAACATGCAGCTGTTGGATCCACGACCCTCCCTGGACCTGTATCAACCGGATTGGCCGATTCGAACCTATACTGCTCAATATCCTCCGGCCAGGACAGTTCCGGGAATCTCTGGGAATGAGGGCATCTTCATCAATTCCATGGTCGCAGGCGGCGTGGTGATCGTCGGCGGTAGCGTCCAACATTCGATTCTGTTCCCCCACGTCATCATTGGCGAGGAAGCGGTGATTCACGATTCGATCCTGTTCAACGGTGTGCAGGTCGGGGAAGGCGCGGAACTGGAACGCTGTATCGTCGACAAGGACGTGAAGATCCCTCCTGGAGAGCGTATCGGGTTCGAAACCGAGAAGGATGCGGCACGCTTTACGATCTCGCAGAAGGGTATAGTGGTCGTGCCCAAGGGATATCAGTTCACCCCGGGTTGAGCGGGTCTTGGAAGGGCCCGTCAGTGCGAGCCCTCCTGAACATGGATACGGTAAGATTCAGTTGACGATCTGCCAGGAGCCGTCCGGCTGGCGACAGGCGGTACCGAAGGTCTGTTGCGACCTGCCGCCGATGATGGCCTGAGTCGCGTACTCGCGGCAGTATCGGCCTTCCCGGCTTCGGTAATGATTGAGAGGTGTGACCTCGTACGAGGTGCCTTCGTCAGGGTTGTACCAATGGATGGATTGTCGATCCCGGGCATACTCCAGGGTCTGGCCCGTGCAGTACTGATCCGCCCTGTCCATATGGCGGCCGATGGATCTGCCGACCAATATGCCGATCAAGGCACCGGCAATGCTAGCCGCCCTGCGGCCATCACCTCTGCCTACATTGGAGCCTGCCAAACCACCCAGCACCCCACCCAATACGGAACCGACCGCCTCCCGGTTACAGCGGTTGCCGACCAGGTAGCCCGCCACGGCGACACCGCCCAGCCAGGGCAGGATGTCGTGCCTCCGGTAGCGGTCATGGTGATGCCTGTCATCGTGATGTCTGGCATAGTGACGGGGCGGTGGGTGATGATGGTGTCCCTGTCGTCCGTAGGCCGGAGCCCAGTGCGGAGGGGCCGCCAGAACCGGATTGGACAGAAGAGCGCTCAGGGGTAACAGGCCAGCCGCCAGCAGATAGCGCCAGCGGCTTCCGAGGGAAAGACGTAAGATGCTAGCCATGGAGGATTCCTCTTATGGGGATACTCTGAGGATAGATCAGCTTCATGACTAGATCGAACCCCGGTCTACTCATCCCCCCAGAACTTCCACCATTTTTTCTTGGGTTTCTCGCCTGACTGTCCACCACCACCGGAACCCTTACCGGTGTCGGCGCCCACCTGTTTATTGTCCGTATTTCGTTGCATCTCACCCTGGCCGCCCTGAGCCTTCTTTTGCATCTGGTTCTGGTGCATCTCGCCCTTGCCGGCTTGTCCCTGATTCTGCATCTTGTTCTGATGCATCTCGCCCTTGCCGGCTTGCCCTTGATGCTGCATCTTCTTTTGTTGCATGGCGCCCTGACCTTTTTGCTGCATGACATCACCTTGAGCCTGGGCCTGTTCAGCGGTTGCCTGACCCTTGCCGGCCCACGCAGGTTTTTCCGCGAATGCCGGAGCAGTAGCGATAAGTCCCAGGACGATCATTGAACTGACAAGTGCTTTCATGTGGTTCTCCTCGATTTGGCGCCGTCGAATTTGAAGTCGGTGACTTCGCCATGGCGCAATATGTAGATAGTTTGACTGGCTGTGTAGGCAATAACCGATATCCTTTGCCTGTCGTGGAATGCTTATTCAAGCATTGGTTGGGTCCGCTAGCCGATGCTGTGCAGACTCTGGAAGCAAAGCTATTGTCTCACAAAAGACCTGGAATCGGTTGTCGCTCCAATCACGTTTCACAATGTTTTACCTGGGATTGAGAGCTTCGGCATATTGCAAGTATCGATGCCTGAGTATTGCGGCCTGGGAGGATTGTCTCTACGGAAGTTCTAGCAAAATTCTTCCACTGGTCTTACCGTCAAGCATCTGTTGGAAAATATCTGGCAGTTGTTCCAGGCCAATGGTCTGAGAAACGATCTCGTCCAGATGCCGGGGCCGCAGATCGCTGGCCAGGCGTTGCCATAACTCCTGACGGATTGCGGCGGGACAACCGGCAGAATTGATTCCCAACAGGCTCACCCCACGCAGGATGAAGGGCATCACCGTGGTATTGAGCTGGTGCCCACCCGCCAGGCCGATGGATGCGATACTGCCCCAGGGTTTCACCGTGCGGGTGATGCCGGCCAGCATCTCGCCGCCCACATTGTCGATCGCACCCCCCCAGCGGCCCTTCTCCAAGGCGTGATGGCCGGACTTCATCGATTCCCGGCCCACGACCTCCTTGGCACCCAGATGCTCCAGATAACCCTGCTGATCCGGCTTGCCGCTCACAGCGGTCACTTCGTAGCCTTCGCCGTCAAACAGATCGACCGCGAAACTCCCGACCCCGCCGCTGGCGCCGGTGACAACCACGGGGCCCAGTTCCGGCTGTTGGCCGTTGGCCTCCATCCGGTACAAGGCGAGGGCGGCGGTGAAACCGGCGGTGCCGATCACCATGCTGGCGGCAAGATCCAGTCCTTCGGGCAAGGGGACGACCCAGCCTGCGGGAACCGTCAGATACTCCGCGTAACCGCCATCATGCGTCGCAGACAGTTCGTACCCGGTGACGATGACCGGGTCTCCCTCTTTGCAACGTCGATCCTTGCTCTTGACCACCTCACCACTGGCGTCGATGCCACCAGTGAGTGGGAAGTGGCGCAGGATCTGACCGGTGCCGGTACCGGCGAGGGCGTCTTTGTAATTCACGCTGGAGTAGCGCACCCTGATCAGGACTTCGCCAACCTCCGGCTCCTGTAGCTGCAGTTCCTCGACGGCTGCTGAGTGTTGTCCATTGTCTCGATGAATACGAAAGGCCTTGTATGGGGTCATGAGACTGCTGCTCCTTAACTGTTGATAGGTATCTTGCCGATTTTGCCCCGCCATTCAGCAGGGCCGGCCTGATGAACCGACTGGCCTCGGCTGTCCACCGCCACGGTTACCGGTAAATCCACCACCTCGAATTCACGGATCGCCTCCATGCCCAGGTCGTCGAAGGCGAGGATTCGGGCGTTGCGGATCGCCTTGGAGACCAGATAGGCGGCGCCACCCACCGCTATCAGATAGGCCGCCCGGTGGCGCTTAATCGATTCGATAGCGATCGGGCCTCGCTCGGACTTGCCGATCATGCCGAACAACCCGACCTGCTCGAGCATCATCTCGGTGTATTTGTCCATGCGACTCGCGGTGGTCGGCCCGGCAGGACCCACCACCTCATCGCGCACCGGGTCCACCGGACCCACGTAGTAGATGAAACGGCCGTTGAAGTCGACTCCCTCCGGCAGGGATTGTCCACTCGCCAGCAGGTCTGCGATGCGCCGATGGGCGGCGTCTCGGCCGGTGAGCAATCTGCCCGACAGGAGGATCAGTTCACCCGGCTGCCAATTGGCAATTTCCGCCTTGCTCAGGCTGTCGAGATCGACCCGCCGGGCATCCGCAGACGCTTGCCAAGTGACATCGGGCCAGTCAGCCTCCGATGGAGGAGAGAAGACCGCCGGTGCGCTGCCATCCAGGCTGAATTCGATGTGTCGGGTTGCGGCACAATTCGGGATCATGCCCACAGGCAGGGAGGTGGCATGGGTCGGAAAGTCGTTGATCTTGACGTCCAGCACGGTGGTCAGTCCACCCAAGCCTTGGGCACCGATGCCCAGCGCGTTGACCTTTTCGTAGATTTCCAGGCGTAGTTCCTCTGTACGGTTTTGAGGACCGCGCCGCTGCAGTTCTTGGATGTCGATCGGCCCCATCAGGGACTCCTTGGCCAACAACAGGGCCTTCTCTGCCGAGCCGCCCACCCCGATACCCAGCATGCCTGGTGGACACCAGCCGGCACCCATCAGCGGAACCTGCTCCAGGACCCAATCAGTCAAGGAGCCAGACGGATTGAGCACTGTGAAACGGGACTTGTTTTCCGAGCCACCGCCCTTGGCCGCAAGCTTGATCTCGATGCGATTACCCGTCACCAGCTCCATGTGAATGATCGCTGGCGTATTGTCTTTGGTGTTGCTGCGTGCACCCAGAGGATCGCTCACCATCGAGAAACGCAGGATGTTGTCCGGGTTTTGGTAGGCCTGGCGCACTCCTTCGTTGACCATCTCCGTCACACCGAGTCGGGCATCCCACTGGACGTCCATGCCGATCTTGAGAAACACCACCACCATGCCCGTATCCTGGCAGATCGGCCGCCGCCCCTGGGCGCACATCCTGGAATTGACGAGGATTTGTGCGATGGCGTCCTTGGCGGCGGGATTCAGTTCCCGCTCCCAGGCCCGCTGCATGGCACGGAGAAAATCCACCGGGTGGTAGTAGGAGATGAATTGCAAGGCGTCAGCAATGCTTTGAATGAAGTCGTCTTGACGGATCTGAGGCATTTGGATAAGCCTGTGTTGGATACTAAAAGTTTGGCCAGCCTGTTCGTAGTGTCCTGTCCTGGTCGGCGGGTGTTTGGATGCATTGACGGTTTGTATGGCCGTCTGTCCGTGGCTGCCGCCGATCCGTGTGCCTTTTTCAAATTTCCAGCAACAGCCGCGCTGGGTCCTCCAGTTGCTGTTTGACACTGACCAGGAAGCGAACCGCGTCGCGACCATCGACGATCCGGTGATCATAGGACAGGGCCAGGTACATCATGGGGCGGATCACGATCTCACCGTGCTCCACCACCGGCCGTTGTTGTATGGCGTGCATGCCGAGGATGGCGCTTTGCGGAGGATTGAGGATCGGAGTCGAGAGCATCGAGCCGAAAACCCCGCCATTGGTGATGGAAAAGGTCCCACCCGTCAACTCCTCGTAACTCAGCGTGCCGTCCTTCGCCTTTGTTCCGAAGGTACGTATCGTCTTCTCGATCTGCGAGAAACTGAGCTGATCGGCATCTCGCAGGATGGGTACGACCAACCCCCGGGGGGAGGAGACGGCGATGCCTATGTCGAAGTAACCATGGTAGACAATCTCCTCGCCATCCACCGAGGCATTGATGATCGGGTACTGTTTCAATGCCTCTACGCTGGCCTTGACGAAAAATGACATGAATCCGAGCTTGACTTCATGCCGTTGTTCGAAGCTATCGCGGTATTTGCTCCGCAGCTCGGCGACTGCCTGGAGATTGACCTCATTGAAGGTGGTGAGTATCGCGGCGGCACGCTGGGCCTCGACCAGCCGTTCAGCGATCTTGCGACGCAGTCGGGTCATGTGTACGCGTTCTTCGGGCCGAGCCTCGTCTTGCAGCTCTGAGGTCCGGGAGGCTGGTATTTCCCTGGCCGGTACAGCGATGCTGGGCTTGTCCGGGTAGGAATCCAGAAAGGACTCCACGTCGGCCTTGAGGATCCTCCCGTTCTTTCCGGATCCTTTGATCCGTGCAGGATCGATTCCGTGCTCCTTGATCAAGCCCCTGACCGAGGGTGACAACGGGATGTCGACGGGCTGAGGTTGATCGGCCGGTGTGCCTGGCATCGGATCTGTTGCGCCTATCTCTAGCTTTGCCAGGACGGCTTCTGCTTCCACGGTATCACCGTTCTGGTGAAGGATCTCTTTAAGGGTGCCGGCTTCAGGAGCCGGGACCTCGAGTACCACCTTGTCGGTTTCCAAATCCACCAAGGTTTCGTCACGCCTGACCTTGTCACCGGGTTGTTTGTGCCAACTCAGAACGGTCGCATCGGAAACCGACTCCGGCAGGGGAGGGACACGCAGTTCGATACTCATAGGCTTAACAGGCTCCGGGGATTCATTCGTGGGTTGATGTGACCGGTCAGGGCTTCGTCAATCAGGGTCTCCTGCTGTCGCAGGTGTACCGGACGATAACCGACGGCCGGTGCCGCTGCGGTGGAACGACCGACATAATTTAATTGTCTCCCCCCAACCAACAGCTCATGAAAGCGGTGTTTGATTTGATCCCAGGCACCCTGATTTTGGGGTTCCTCCTGACACCAGATGTACTCTTCGACATTGGGATAGCGTTTGATGATCCGACGAAAGTCCTCTTTCGGGAAAGGGTAGAACTGCTCCAGTCGTATGATGGCTGTGTCGGTCAGACCGCGTGCGCGCCGTGCTTCAAGCAATTCGTAGAATACCTTGCCGGAACACATGATCAGGCGCTGTACCAGGTTGGGATCCATGTCGTCGATCTCATCGATGACGGTTTCGAAACGGCCTTCCAGGAAGCTTTGCTTGGAAGATGTGGCCAAACGGTGGCGCAGCAGGCTCTTGGGAGACATGATGACCAGCGGTATACGCAGGGGGCGGATCATCTGACGCCGCAGCAGATGGAAGATCTGTGCAGGAGTGGTCGGTGCGCAGACCTGGATATTGTGATTGGCGCAAAGTCGCAGATAACGCTCCAGCCGAGCGGATGAGTGTTCGGCACCCTGACCTTCATAGCCGTGCGGCAACAGCATGACCAATCCGCACATCAATCCCCATTTTTCACCGGCGGAACTGATGAATTGGTCGATGACGACCTGGGCGCCGTTCGCAAAATCGCCGAACTGAGCCTCCCATAGGGTCAGGGCATTGGGTTCCGCGGTGGCATAGCCGTACTCATATCCCAGCACCGCCTCTTCGGATAGCAGGGAATCTATCACCACGAAATCGGCCTGATCCTCCTTGAGATGCTGTAAAGGGGTATAGGACTCCCCATTCTGCTGGTTGTGCAGTACCGCGTGACGATGGAAGAAGGTCCCGCGTCCGGCATCTTGTCCTGATAGTCTGACTGGGAAACCCTGGGTTACCAACGAGGCGTAGGCAAGGGTCTCGGCAAATCCCCAGTCGATCAATTGGTCGCCGGTGGCCATGCGTCTGCGTTCTTTCCAGATTTTCTGGACCCTGGAATGGAGTTGGAAGTCATCCGGATAGTGCAGCACGGATTGCGACAATGTATCGAACGTCTCGCGATCCAGATGGGTCTCAGTCGGCAGATCCCAGTGATGCCGTTTGAAGCGATGCCAGTCAACGGCATAAGAATGCTTCAAGGCGCAGATTACGGGTCGTGATACCACATAACCTTCATCCATGGAGTCACGGTAGTTGTTCTCCATGCTCTGGGCGATCTCCGCCGTAATGACCGACTCGCCAATCAGCTTGTCTGCATACAGGGTGCGGACGGTAGGGTGGTTGCGAATCTTTTTATACATTTGCGGCTGGGTCACTGAGGGTTCATCCGCTTCGTTGTGTCCGTGGCGTCGGTAGCAGACCATATCGATCACCACGTCTTTGTGGAAATGCATGCGGAAATCCAGGGCGATCTGGGTGATGAAGAGCACTGCCTCGGGATCGTCCCCGTTCACATGGAAGATCGGTGCCTGGATCATCTTCGCCACATCGGTGCAGTAGGTGGTGGATCGAGTGTCGAGCGGGTTGCTGGTGGTGAAGCCGATCTGATTGTTGGTGATGATGTGGATGGTACCGCCGGTCGAGAAGCCTCGGGTCTGGGAGAGATTCAAGGTTTCCATGACCACGCCTTGGCCCGCAAACGCGGAATCGCCATGGACCAGCACTGGCAGCACACGCTCTCCAGAGGTATCCCGACGGCGGCGTTGCCGGGCACGCACTGAACCCTCGATCACCGGGTCGATGATCTCCAGGTGTGAGGGATTGAATCCCAGGGCGACATGCATGATGCCGCCAGGGGTGTCGATATCCGTGGAAAAACCCATGTGGTATTTGACATCACCCGCCTGTCGCTCAGGACTGGTCTCCACCCGGCCCTCAAATTCGTCGAAAATCTCCTGGGGCGGCTTGCCGAGGATGTTGGTCAGCACGTTAAGCCGACCCCGATGAGCCATGCCAATGACCACCTCGTTAATCCCTTTTTCTCCGCTGTACTGGATGAGCTCGTCAAGCAGCGGAATCAGGCTTTCACCGCCTTCGAGAGAAAAGCGCTTCTGTCCCACATAGCGCGAGTGGAGGTATTTTTCGAGTCCTTCAGCGGCAGTCAGCAAGCTCAGCAACCATTGCTTCTTTTCGTTAGAAATCGCAGGTGGGATGGGCGCACTTTCGATCCGCTGCTGAATCCAGCGTTTCTGTTCGGTGTCGGTGATATGCAGGTATTCGCTGCCGATGCTGCCACAGTAGGCCTTGTTCAGGCGCTCGAGGATTTCACCCAGAGGCAAGCGATCCGGAGCGTAAAGCGAGCCTGTATTGAAAACGCTATTCAGGTCGACTTTGTCCAGTTGGTGGGTCTGCAGATCCACATCTGCGATGTATGGCCTGTCTCTGAGTTCCAGTGGGTCAAGCTTGGCAAGCTGATGTCCACGAAAGCGGTAGCCGTTGATCAGTTGCAACACGGCGGCTTGTTGCTCCGTAGTAACCGATGTGGGGTAGGCCGGAGGATGGGCGTATGCCGAAATCTTTTCCCGGGACAGCCGTTGATACTTCTGGATGACCCGTGCATGCGGCCTGTCCAGGGTCTTTTTGCCGGGTAATTGGTCGAAATAACTGCGCCAGTGTGCAGGGATGGTCTCCGGGTTCTCCAGATACTGCTCATACAACGCATCCAAAAAGGCGGCGTTCCCACTGGCCAAGGCGGAAGAGGCTTTTAAGAGATCCAGCTCAGCACTCATGTTCTCAAGCGAGGTGGTAGTTTGTTGTTGAAATTAGGCTTTTGTTTCTATTGTTATAGGATGTTAGCACAGAGAGAAGATTCCGCTTTTTTCTTGCGTATAGTGATTATAATTCCAAAGTGTTTTGATTTGTCAGGGTCACTCAACAACAGGTAGCAAAATTTGTCTGAACACAACAGGAAAACATTGCTTGTCAATCTGAATCCCATCGCGCTCGAGGCGGATGTCGCCTATTTCAATGCCCGCCTGGAATTGGTGGGGTCACCCGAGACTTATTATCAGCAGGCTCAGGTCAGGGTCTATGGGGTGTTGGCGAAAACTCTGGAGGAGACTCTCAAATGTCTGAAAGGTCGGGAGGAGCAGTCTCGTTCAACGAACGAGCAGGTTGGGTGAGGTATTAGCAGATTCGCAGCGGGGAAGCCGATGCTCGGTGGATCAGGAACTTCCCCGATAGATTTAATCTGAAACAGTCAACTTTGCTACGCAGTCTGTACCTCGAGGTACCCAAAAGTTGGGGCTGACCTCGTTTGAGAGATACGATTTGCTCAGTGAGATCGAGTCAGGTGAAGTTTCGGATCAACCAAAACTCTTGACTGCGTCGTACTCACTCTCTTCGGCGACATTGACTGCCCAAGCATCGTGCTTGTGAGAACGAAGCGTGGCGGATTCGTGACTGATGTTGTGATACCGGCAGTTCTCTGGTTGCCAATCGCAGGCAACGCCATGAATCAATTCATGCGGGCAATTTTCGCAATTTTTTAATGATTGTTTTTCCATCTTGTGTACCATTCGGTGTGTTACCAAGCCTTACTCCAACTACAATCATAGTATCGTTAGTTAGAGGTAAAAGTTAAGGTCTTTTGTTAATTTTTTTCATAAAATTGTAACCCGTTCAAAATTCATCTCCGTGAACAGGTTGGACGACACAAAAAACGCACATTTTAACGGTGTGTGATGGAACTTTATGGCCTGTTGGTGCGCCATATTCCCTGTCGTCTGGATTGGGCTTGGGTTTGGGCTCTTTGATAGGCGGTCAGAAGTTCAGGCGACAGCTTATCGCTAAAACTGAAACGAGCCATACCGTGAGTCAGCATGCGCTGATTGATATCTGAACCTCCATGCAATACCTGTCCAAGGATTTCGCCTTTGGCTGTCACGGTATCGTAGATGACTGAGACAAATTTTCCTGCGAGCAGCATATGCAAATGACGCCTCGAGATCCTCGCCAGTTGTCCATCTCTCGGTGTGGCAATTCCGATCAATCGAACACTTCTTTGTTCACCATCCGGCCGTGTTAGAGAAATCAGGTTGCCCGTCTCCACTGAGAATACCTGTCCGGAGAGTGATACAGCCCAACCAACTTGAGTGCTGAAAAGAAAAATCAGAAGCAGCCATGTGATGCTGTAAGGTCGGTGAGATGTTGGTGCGAGATATCGAATAGTCACTCGAAATGGTCCTGTGTGTGGCGCCCTCGAGAGGATTCGAACCTCTGACCTATCGCTTAGGAGGCGATTGCTCTATCCTGCTGAGCTACGAGGGCGAGGGCGGGGATTATAGCAAGTGGTGGTCAGCAGGCCTACAAGGCTCGGTTGTCATGGCAGGTGCTGCACAATCTCTTTCGTCGAGTGTATTGATTGTCTTGCAGAAAACGCCTACATTGGCGTTGGGGAGTCGACTGGACAGTCGCTGTTTCGTGGAAGCGAGGCGGAGGAAAGTCCGGGCTCCACAGGGCAGGGTGCCAGGTAATACCTGGGGGGTGTAAACCTACGGAAAGTGCCACAGAAAAGATACCGCCAAAGTATCCTTCGGATACCGGCAAGGGTGAAAAGGTGTGGTAAGAGCGCACCGCGCTTCTGGTAACAGAAGTGGCAGGGTAAACCCCACCCGGAGCAAGACCAAATAGAGGAATCGTTACTCTACGGAGTACGCAGTGTGGCCCGCACTATTCCTGGGTAGGTTGCATGAGGTATGTGGTGACGCATATCCCAGATGAATGACTGTCCTCGACAGAACCCGGCTTACAGGTCGACTCCCGCCTTTAATTCCTGTTTTATCCTCCCAAATACGCCTCATTCTTAATAAATAACTTTAGGTTTAAAAGTTATTCCTCTGTATTTTAGGGTTTTGCAAGGGCTTTTTTGTGCTCATAAGATCCCCGTGTAACTCACTGAGCATTAACGTTTTTTTCCATTTGTTTGCTTGACAAAGTGGGGAATTGACTCCTAATATGGAGAAAAGTGGAGAAAAGTGGATAGAAAGGGAAAATTGTTCAAAGGGGGGAATGGGATTTGTTTCGTGGAGTTTCCACACTCAATCTGGATGCCAAGGGCCGTTTTGCGATACCTACAAAGTATCGTGAACGGTTGATGGAGTCTTGTGCCTCTCAATTGGTGATAACCGTTGACAAGGATCGTTGTCTCCTGATCTATCCGGAACCCGTTTGGGTTGAGATGGAGAAAAAACTCAAAGAGCTGCCCTCTTTTAATAAGGCAACGCGTATTTTACAACGCCTGTATATCGGACATGCACATGAGGTGGAAATGGATGGGCAGGGCCGGGTGTTGTTGCCCCCCACCCTGAGGAGCTTTGCCGGTCTGGAGAAAAGAGTTGCCCTGGTGGGGCAGGGTGAACGTTTTGAGCTCTGGAATGAGGAGGTTTGGGATAAGCAACGGGATGATTGGCTGGAGAATGTGGATCTCGATGATCTGGATTTGCCGGCTGAATTAGAGTCTCTCTCTATCTGATGGCTGAACAAGCCCAGGTACATCGACCGGTTCTGCTGGAGCGGTCGGTGGCGGCCATGTTGATTAAACCGATGGGTATCTACATCGATGGTACCTTTGGTCGGGGTGGGCACAGTCGTTTGATTCTGCAGAGATTGGGCGAGCAGGGACGGCTTATTGCGATCGACAAAGACCCCCAGGCAGTCGCGTTTGCGCAGCGAGAATTCGCGGGGGAAAAGCGCTTCAAAATTGTGCGGGAGAGTTTCGAGATGTTGGCTGAAGTAGCGGAACAGGCAGGCGTGACGGGCCGGGTGGATGGAATTCTACTCGACCTGGGCGTCTCATCTCCGCAGCTGGATCAGGCGGAGCGTGGTTTCAGTTTTCAGCAGGAGGGGCCATTGGATATGCGTATGGATCCGGAGATCGGGCCCAGCGCGGGTGAATGGCTGGCTGTGGCGGAACACCGTGAGATCGCCGATGTGTTGAAACGCTTCGGCGAGGAAAGACACGCCAAGCGAATTGCTCGGGCCATCGTCGACGCCCGGCGGGAGCGACCCATTCGCACAACGCGGGAGTTGGCGGAGATCGTGGTCCGGGCCAATCCCTCCTGGGAAAAAGAGAAGCATCCGGCAACCCGCAGCTTTCAGGCGATACGGATCTTTATCAATCGGGAACTGGAAGCGCTGCAGCGATGCCTGGAGCAAACTCCGAAGGTGTTGTGTCAGGGCGGACGCCTGGCAGTGATCAGTTTCCATTCGTTGGAAGATCGGTTGGTCAAACGTTTCATGCGGGACCAGGCGAAGGGGGATCCATTTCCACCCGGTGTGCCGGTAACTCGCAGTCAAATGCAACCGCACTTCAGGTTGGTGGGTAAGGCGATCAGAGCGGAAAAATGCGAGGTACAGGACAATCCGCGGGCGCGTAGTGCGGTCATGCGTGTGGCGGAGCGTTTGGCATGAGTCGCGTGCACAGCGGATTGCTGGTTCTGCTGGGTCTGGCGGTGGTCACTTCCGGGATCGGGGTAGTGTATGCCAAGTATCTCAGTCGAAAACATTTTGTTGAACTGCAGGCGTTGCAGTTGGAGAAAGAACGGATAACTGTCGAATGGGGACGCCTGCAATTGGAAGAGAGCACCCTGGCCACCCACTCACAGGTTGAGAGTAAGGCGCGGGATAGGCTGGGTATGCACTTGCCGCAGATAGATGAAGTCATGGTGATCAGAAACTGAAGATGGCAAAAAAACGGAACAGACAGCAGCAGGCGGAAGCGAAGAAGGCGCCGAGCTATCAAGCCCGGCGTTTCTTCGTTATCGGCATGCTTGCGCTTGCCTTCGCTGCATTGATTTGGCGATCTGTCGATCGCCAGGTGTTTGAGACGGCCTTCCTTCAAGAGCAGGGGGAGATGCGTTATCTGCGAAACATTACGGTCAGTGCCGGGCGCGGTATGATCACCGATCGGAATGGCGAACCGTTGGCGATCAGCACACCGGTCAAGACCGTCACCGCCAATCCGCGTCTTGTATCCGCCAGCCATGAGACGATCGGTACACTGTCCTCGGTGCTGGACCTGAATCCTGATCGGCTGAAGAATCTGTTCGCCAGCGGCAAAGGTTTCGTGTATCTCAAGCGTCGGATCAATCCGGATACGGCAAAGCAGATCGAAGATCTGCAACTACAGGGTGTGACCATGCATACCGAATTTCGGCGTTACTACCCGAGTGGTGAAGTCATGTCGCACATCGTGGGTTTTACCAATATCGACGATCAGGGCCAGGAGGGTCTCGAATTGACCTACGACGACTGGCTGAGTGGCACACCTGGTGCCAAGCAGGTCATCAAGGACGGCACCGGCAGGGTGGTCGAGAATGTGGAGAATATCGCCAGCCCGAAACCCGGGAATGATCTGGTCCTGAGTGTCGACCGTAGATTGCAGTTTCTCGCCTATCGAGAACTGAAAGCAGCCGTCACCAAACATCGAGCTCGTTCCGGTTCGGCAGTCATCCTGGATGCGCAAACCGGTGAGATACTGGCGATGGTCAACCGTCCCTCCTACAACCCCAACAGTCGTCGGGATAATCGTAACGGTCGGTTGCGCAACCGGGCGGTGACGGATGTCTTCGAACCGGGCTCCACGGTCAAACCGCTGACGGTCGCAGCAGCCATGGAACAGGGCAGGTTCCAAGCGGACACCCCGATCGACGTTAATCCCGGTCAGATGCGGGTAGGCCGTTATCTGGTTCGGGACAAACGCAACTACGGCATGATCGACGTGGCCACGGTGCTTAAAAAGTCGAGTAATGTCGGGGCAAGCAAGATCGCCCTGTCCATGCAGCCCGAAACCCTGTGGAGTTTCTATGCCAGCCTCGGTTTTGGTACACCCTCCGACAGTCTGTTTCCGGGTGAATCCAGTGGTCGTTTGCCGCATTTCTCTGACTGGTCCTCCTTCGAGCAGGCGACCCTTTCATTCGGATATGGTTTATCTGTAACGCCCCTGCAATTGGCCCGGTCCTACGCAGCGTTGGCGAACGATGGGATCATTATGCCAGTCTCCCTCTTGAAGCTTGAGAATCCGGCCAAAGGGCAACGCATTATGCGCAGACGGACGGCTCGTACAGTAGTTAAGATGCTGGAGTCCGTGGTCGGCAATGACGGAACCGCACCTTTAGCGGCGATACCCGGCTACCGCGTGGCTGGCAAGACCGGTACCGCAAAAAAATCGGTGGCGGGTGGTTATGCGGAAGATAAATATCTATCCCTGTTCGTTGGCATAGCGCCCGTCAGCAATCCTCGTTTGGTGATGGCTGTCCTGATCAATGAGCCGGGCGGCAAGGAGTTCTACGGTGGAAAGGTGGCAGCACCGGTGTTTTCAAAGGTGATGGGTGATGCCTTGAGGATTCTGAATATACCGCCGGATCGCCAGTACACCCAAAAGCCGTTGCTGGCCGTTACCGGAGGGCGGCAATGATGGCGATTACGGCTCAGTCAGAGGAGTTGCAGCTGACGGACCTGCTCGACGGCATCGCTGTGGTGCCTGATCAGATGGATAGGGAGATAACCGGTCTCACTTTGGACAGCCGCCAGGCTGCGCCAGGCTGGCTGTTTCTTGCCTGTCGGGGAAAAAAACGACATGGTCTCGATTTTTCTGAGCAGGCCGTGACACAGGGGGCGGCGGCCATCGTTTGGGAACCGGATGAAGCGATCACCGAAGCGCAGGCGCGGTCTCTGGAGGAGAGTCTGTCCATACCTTTTATAGCTGTTCCTGAGCTATCCGCAAAAGTTAGCCTGATCGCCGGCCGGTTCTTCCATGATCCCAGTCGCCAGTTGTTCATGGTGGGGATTACCGGGACCAACGGTAAGACCAGTGTCAGTCATCTGTTGGCGCAGGCGCTGCAGCCTACAACCCGCTGTGCCATAGTCGGAACCCTGGGGGTGGGTTATGCAGAAAGCTTGACCGCCACGGGCTATACCACACCCGATGCGGTCACTCTCCAACAATTGCTCGCCCAATTAAAGGCAGATGGCGCCCAGGCTGTGGCGATGGAAGTATCGTCTCATGCGCTGGATCAAGGGCGGGCGGATGCAGTGCATTTCGATACCGCCGTGTTTACCAATATCAGCCGCGACCACTTCGATTACCACGGCAGCATGGAGAACTACACGGCAGCCAAACGGCGTCTGTTTCTCATGCCTGATCTGCGTTCTGCAGTGGTCAATCTTGATGATCCCTGGGGACGTGAGCTGTTGATGAATATCGCCAAGGACGTGCGAATCTGGGCCTATAGTCTCGAACCCAATCGCGAGATCCCCCAAAAAGCCGCTGGCTGGGTAAGGGCGGAATCCATAGTGCCGACCGCTCAGGGTTTGCAGATCTCATTATCCAGCCACTTGGGGGAAGGGATATTTCACAGCAATCTGCTGGGCAGCTTCAATGCCGCAAACCTATTGGCGGTGCTGTTGGTGTTGCTGGATCAGGGTTGGCCCCTGCCGGATGCCCTGCAGGGACTTGAGATCCTGAAGACCGTCGAAGGCAGGATGGAACGTTATGGTGATGACGCACTGCCGGCGGTAGTCATCGACTATGCCCATACCCCGGACGCGCTGGACAAGGCCCTGTCGGCACTGCGTTGCCATTGTGCACAAAAGCTGTGGGTGGTGTTTGGTTGCGGCGGCGATCGGGATCGGGGAAAGCGGTCGTTAATGGGCGGGGTCGCAGCGAGGCTGGCGGATCGGGTCGTGCTTACCGACGATAATCCGCGTACGGAACCGGGGGACCGGATCATCGCGGAAATCTTGGCCGGCATCCAACAAGGGGACCGGGTCAGCGTACAGCGGGATCGTTCCCGGGCCATCCATCAAACCATCGATGCCGCCGGGCCCGAAGATCTGGTGCTGGTGGCAGGCAAGGGACATGAGGATTATCAGTTGGTCGCTGGTGAGGTCCTGCATTTCAGTGACCGGGAAGAGGTGTTGAGTGCGCTCGCAAACTGGCGGGGTGAGACATGATGAAGCTCTCTGCCGCCGCCCAGATCCTACAAGCCCCGCTTGAGGGTGATGATCGGCTCTTCACTTCGGTGAGCACCGATACCCGAACCTTGCGGCCCGATGCCTTGTTCGTCGCCCTGCAGGGACCCAACTTCGATGGCCACGAATTTCTCGAGCAGGCCTCTGCGAAGGGCGCGGCCGGCGCCCTGGTCAGTGCCTCGCGTGAGACCGATCTGGCAACGATTCGGGTTGCTGATACCCGGCGTGCCCTGGGTCGCTTGGCTGCAGGCTGGCGCAGTCAACATTCGGTCCCAGTGGTGGCGGTGACCGGGAGCAACGGCAAGACCACGGTCAAGGAGATGATTGCGGCCATCCTGGGGCAAAGCGCGAGTGTATTGGTCACCCAGGGGAATCTGAATAACGACATCGGTATGCCGTTGACCTTGCTGAGGTTGCAGGACGAGCGGTTCGCGGTCCTTGAAATGGGGGCCAACCACCCGGGAGAGATCGCCTACCTGAGCGGCATCGCCCAGCCGGACGTTGCTCTGATCACCAATGCCGGCGCCGCCCATCTGGAGGGCTTCGGTGACTTGGATGGCGTGGCCAGGGCAAAAGGGGAGATCATCGGCGGGTTGGTTGGAGGGGGCGTGGCCGTGTTGAACGCAGACGATCCCCGCTTGCCGATCTGGCGGGAGCTGGCGGCTGATAAACGGGTGCAGACCTTCGGACTCAGTCAGCTGGCGGATGTCAGAACCGATCCGGAAATTTTGTCGACCCAATGGAGCGAAACTGGATTCAGTATGCGCTTCACGGTGCTGAGTGGTGCAGAGCGGTTTCCGGTGAGCCTGGCTTTGGCCGGCCAACATAACCTGCGAAATGCCCTGGCGGCCATCGCTGCCTGTCAGGCCTTGGGGATCGGAATCGCCGATATACAGCAGGGGCTCGCCCAGCTGTCTCCAGTACCTGGCAGGCTGCAGTGCCGTATAACGACATCCGGACTGCGGGTGATCGATGACAGCTACAACGCAAATCCCGACTCCTTGGCAGCGGCCATCGAGGTGCTGCGGACCGCGCCAGGCAGGCGTTTTCTGGTGCTGGGAGATCTGGCTGAGCTGGGGAAGGATGCCAAGGCGCACCATGTTGAGGTCGGGCGCAGCGCCGCGCAGGCAGGGATCGATGCGCTCTGGGCCACCGGTACCCTGAGTTGTGGGGCGGTGGACGGTTTTGGTGCCGGCGGTCGTTGGTTCTCTGATCAGCAAGGGTTGATTGCCGAATTGCGGCGCACCCTGCAGAGTGCGGACACGGTGCTGGTCAAGGGCTCGCGGAGTGCCGCTATGGAGCGGGTCGTAGACTCCCTACTACAGATGGGGGAGGATTGATCATGCTGCTCTATTTCACCGAATGGCTGGCGGAATTTGACAGTGCCTTCAACGTGTTCCAGTACCTGACCTTACGCACGATTCTCGGTGTACTGACCGCCCTGCTGATCTCTCTGATGGTCGGGCCTATGATGATCCGTCGACTCAGTTTCCATCAGATCGGCCAGACGGTCCGCGACGATGGACCGGAAAGCCACTTTTCCAAGGCGGGCACTCCGACCATGGGAGGGGCGCTTATCCTGGTCGCCATCGCCATCGCCACCCTGCTCTGGTCGGATCTGTCCAATCACTATGTGTGGATCGTATTGATCGTAACCCTGGCCTTCGGGGTGATCGGCATGGTGGATGATTACAAAAAGCTGGTACTCAAGGATCCGCAGGGCCTGGTGGCACGTTGGAAGTATTTCTGGCAGTCGATCGCCGGTCTGGGGGCGGCGATCGTTTTGTATCTGGGCGCCGACTCGTCCGTCGAGACCGCTCTGCTCATACCTTATTTAAAAGACGTCTCGCTCGACTGGGGGCCAATCTTCATTCTTTTCACCTACCTGGTCATTGTCGGTTCATCCAATGCAGTGAATCTGACCGATGGTCTGGACGGTCTGGCTATCCTGCCTTCGGTGATGGTGGGAGGCGCCTTGGGCGTGTTTGCTTATCTCTCGGGTCATGCGGATTTTTCGGCCTATCTGAAGATCCCCAACCTGCCGGGTGTTGGTGAGCTGATCATCTTCTGTGGGGCGCTGGTCGGGGCCGGGCTCGGGTTTCTCTGGTTCAACACCTATCCGGCCCAGGTCTTCATGGGCGATGTCGGGGCCTTGGCGCTGGGCGCCGCGTTGGGTGTGGTGGCGGTGGCGGTGCGCCAGGAGCTGGTGTTATTCATCATGGGTGGTGTATTCGTGATGGAGACGGTATCAGTGATGTTACAAGTCGCATCCTTCAAGTTGACCGGACGACGTATCTTCAGGATGGCCCCGCTGCACCACCATTTTGAACTCAAGGGCTGGCCCGAACCCCGGGTCATTGTGCGTTTCTGGATCATTACCGTTGTTCTGGTGTTGATCGGGTTGGCCAGTTTGAAGATTCGCTAATGGAAAATCTGCAGCCACAAGACGCTAAGACGCTGATCGTCGGTCTCGGCAAGACCGGGCTCTCTTGCGCTCGATATTTACATTGGCTTGGGGTGGATTTTGCTGTCACCGACAGTCGTGAAGAACCGCCGGGTCTGGAGCGTCTGCGCCAGGAGATGCCTGATTTGGCGATCTTCGTCGGGGGCTTCAGGCCAGAGGTCTTTCAGGCGGCCGCACGCCTGGTGGTAAGTCCCGGCGTGTCGCTTCAGGAGCCGGTGATCCAAGCGGCCAGGCAACGTGGAGCCGAGATCCTCGGTGATATCGAGTTATTCGCGCGGGTCGCCAAGGCACCGGTGGTGGCGATCACCGGGTCCAATGGCAAGAGCACGGTGACCAGCCTGTTGGGAGAGATGGCCAAGGGTGCGGGTCGCAAGGTGGCAGTAGGTGGCAATCTGGGCAGTCCGGCGTTGGATCTGCTGAGGGATGATATCGAACTCTATGTCTTGGAGCTCTCCAGCTTTCAACTGGAGAGCACCGATTCGCTGCACGCAAGCGCGGCGGTGGTGCTGAATATCTCTGCAGATCACATGGACCGTTATCGGGACCTGGATCACTATGCGGCAACCAAGGCGGTGATTTATCGACATGCGGGGATCGCCGTGATCAATCGAGACGACCCCCGGGCGGCGGCCTGTGCGGTCGGTGTTGGGGCAGAGATCGGCTTCACCCTTGGCAGCCCAGAGGGTGATGACTTTGGCATCTGTGAAAATCAGGAAGCCGGCTGGCTTTGCCAGGGACCGGCCCCCCTGATTCCGGTCAGTGAACTGCGTATCCCTGGACGTCACAATCAGGCCAATGCCTTAGCGGCATTGGCCCTGGGCAGTGCCGTTGACCTGCCGATGAGTGCCATGTTGCAGGCCTTGAGGATCTTTCCGGGCTTGCCTCATCGTACCCAGTTTGTCGCGGAACGGCGTCACCTGCGTTGGTACAACGATTCCAAAGGCACCAACGTCGGTGCCACGGTGGCAGCCTTGCAGGGTCTGCATCCGGAGATCGGTGAGAGTCGCACCATTCTAATCGCCGGTGGGGATTGCAAGGGTGCAGATTTTTCGGGACTGGCGTCGGTTGTTGAACAGACCGCCAGGGCGGTGATTCTGATCGGCAGGGATGCCCCGTTGATCGCCGCCGCCCTGCAGGACAGGGTACAGCTGGTCTTCGCCAAGACCCTCTCGGATGCGGTGCAACAAGCACTGAATCTGGGCCGGCCCGGCGACCGGGTTCTCCTTTCCCCGGCCTGTGCCAGCTTCGATATGTTCCGCAACTTCGAGGCCCGTGGACAGGCGTTCATGAATGCGGTGGAGGCGCTGGCGGCATGACGATGCGTGTCAGGCCTCAAGCAGTGACCGGTCAGACCGGCGCCAGCGCCTTGCCTGTGATCGATTATTGGCTGCTGTCCGCCGCTCTGGTCTTACTCAGTTTTGGCCTGGTGATGGTGGCTTCCTCCTCCATGGTAGTGGGTGACCGTATCGCCGGCTCGCCTTTCTTCTATGTCTATCGTCATCTGTTCGCAGCCGGGCTCGGTCTGTTGGGGGCCATGATCTGTTTCAGCCTCAGTATGCAGCAGTGGAATCGATTGGGTCCGGTGTTGGTGTTCATCGGATTGATCCTGTTGCTGCTAGTACTCCTGCCTGGGGTGGGTAAAGAGGTCAACGGTGCCACCCGCTGGATCCCGTTAGGGGTGTTCAATCTACAGAGCTCGGAGTTCATCAAGCTGTTCATGGTGGTTTACATCGCGGGCTATCTGGTGCGTAGACAGGATGAGGTAGCGCAAAGCTTCTGGGGTTTCGCCAAACCCATGCTGTTATTGGTATTGACCAGTGCATTGATCCTTCAACAACCCGATTTTGGTACCACTGTAGTGATCTTCGCCACGGCGGTTGGCATGCTGTTTCTAGGTGGTGTGGTGCTCTATCAGTTTACCATTCTGGTGGCAATGGCGACCGTGGCTGCCGGTCTGTTGATCTACCTGGAGCCCTATCGTTGGGCGCGTCTGATGTCCTTCCGGAATCCCTGGGACGATCCTTTCGGCTCGGACTTCCAACTCGGTCAGGCGTTGATTGCCTTCGGACGGGGTGAGGTCAGTGGGGTGGGGCTGGGTAACGGTATCCAGAAGCAGTTCTACCTACCAGAGGCGCATACCGATTTCATCATGGCCGTGGTCGGTGAAGAGTTCGGTTTGTTGGGCACTCTGGCGGTTATCCTACTGTTTGCCTTCATCTGTTGGCGGGCCTTTCAGATCGGTGCCCGGGCCGAACAACTGGGACAGCGGTTTTCCGCCTATGTGGCCTATGGCCTGGGTCTCTGGCTGGGCATGCAGGCCTTCATCAATATCGGAGTCAACGTGGGTCTGTTGCCAACCAAGGGGCTGACCTTGCCATTCATGAGTTATGGCAGCAACAGTCTGATCGTGGCCTGTATGGCGATTGCACTCCTCTTGCGCATCGATTTCGAATCACGCAAGACGGATGCCACCACACCTCAGGGAGGCCGCAAATGGAGCCTCGCGTGATGGTCATGGCGGGCGGTACGGGCGGTCATGTGTTTCCGGCCCTGGCGGTAGCCGACTGGCTGCGGGAGCAGGGATGTGACGTCTATTGGCTCGGTACTCCCAAGGGCATGGAGACGAGACTGGTGCCCGAGCGGGGCTACCGGATGGAGACCGTCGACGTGCGGGGGTTGCGCGGTATGGGTTGGCAACGACGTCTTGCGGCGCCCTTCGTGCTCAGCCGGGCGCTTTGGCAGGTCTTCGGGGTATTGCGTCGCAATCGCCCCGGCCTGGTGCTTGGTATGGGGGGGTTCGTGAGCGGGCCTGGCGGGCTGATGGCGCGACTGTTGCGTATTCCTCTGGTCATCCAGGAACAGAACACCATACCCGGCTTGACCAACCGGTTCCTGGCGCGGATCGCCAACCGGGTGTTCGAGGCATTTCCGGGTAGCTTCAACCCATCGGTACAGGCCGTAGCGTCGGGCAATCCGGTGCGCCCTGAAATCGAAGCGTTGCCGAATCCGGAACAACGTCTGAAAGATCATGGCGGCCGATCCCGATTGCTCATCTTGGGGGGGTCTTTGGGAGCACAGGTGCTGAACCGCACCGTGCCTGCCGCACTCGCCAGACTCGAGCCGGGATTACGTCCGCAGGTGCTGCATCAGGCGGGCGAAAAGACGCTGCAGGACGCCCTCGATGCCTATGCGCAACATGGCGTCGGGGCCGAGATCAAACCCTTCCTGGAGGATATGGCAGGTGCCTATGGTTGGGCGGACCTGGTGATCTGCCGTGCCGGGGCCTTGACGGTCTCCGAGTTGACGGCGGCGGGATTGGGTGCATTGTTGATTCCCTTTCCCTATGCGGTTGATGATCATCAGACCCAAAATGCCGGATTCCTGGTGGATGCTGGAGCAGGGCTGCTGATGCCGCAGAGCGAACTGCATGCCGCGTCACTGGGTGCAATTCTGCAGGAACTGCTGAGGGATCCTCAGCGCTTGTTATCCATGGCCCAAGCGGCCCGCCGAATCGCCAGACCCCGGGCAGCAGAGCGTGTCGGTCAGGCCTGCCTGGAGGAGATGCGGCGATGAGTGAGCGACAGGAGCAGCAGGTGGGAACAGCTCGAACGCATCCCCGGACAGGCGGTCAACGCCGTCATGCACCCCACAGTATGGGACGCATGCGGCGAATTCATTTTGTTGGCATCGGGGGCGCCGGAATGAGTGGTATCGCAGAAGTGATGCTCAATCTGGGCTATGAGGTGTCAGGCTCGGACCAGCGGCAAAGTGCGGTGACCCGCCGTCTGGCGGACATGGGGGCATCGATCAGTATCGGCCATAGCGCGGAAGCCGTCGAGGGCCGGGATGCAGTGGTGATATCCAGTGCGGTCAAAACCGACAATCCCGAGGTCAAGGCCGCCAAGGCTCGGCGCATTCCAGTGGTGCCGCGGGCCGAGATGCTGGCTGAAATTATGCGCTTTCATTACGGTATCGCAGTGGCCGGTACCCATGGCAAGACCACCACTACCAGCCTAGTGACCAGTGTGCTGGCCGAGGCCGGTTTTGACCCGACTTTTGTGATCGGCGGTCTGCTCAACAGCGCCGGGGCCAATGCGCAATTGGGGGATGGAGAGTACCTGGTCGCCGAGGCGGACGAGAGCGATGCATCCTTCCTCTATCTGCAGCCGATGCTCGCGGTGGTGACCAATATCGATGCGGATCACATGACCACCTATGGAGGTGACTTCAATCGGTTGCGCGATACCTTCGTCGAATTTCTCCATCACCTGCCATTCTATGGCCTGGCCGTGCTCTGTGTCGACGATGCCGAGGTGCGCGCGCTACTGCCGCAGATCACCCGCCGGGTGAGGACCTACGGCACTGCTGAGGATGCGGACGTACGTGCCACGGACCTGCGTCAGCAAGGGCTGCACACGAGCTTCGCGGTGCAGGCGGAATGTCTGGACGAACCTCTGCAGATCACCCTGAATATGCCGGGCCGGCACAATGTCCTGAATGCTCTGGCGGCAATCGCGGTGGCACTCGAGTTGAAAGCCGACGTCCCCAGTGTGCAGCGCGCCCTCCGTCAGTTTCAGGGCATCGGCCGGCGTTTTCAGGCCAGGACATGTACCATCGGAGAGCGCTCCGTGATGCTGGTGGATGACTATGCCCACCATCCTCGCGAGATCGCCGCGACCCTGGCCGCAGTCCGTAACGGCTGGCCTGAGCGGCGTCTGTTGGTGGCCTTTCAGCCGCATCGCTATACCCGCACCCAGGAACAGTTCGACGATTTCGTACAAGTGCTGTCGAGTGTCGATGTGCTGATCCTTTCGGAAGTCTATGCAGCGGGCGAGGAATCCATACGGGGTGCCGAGTCCCGAGACCTGAGCCGGGCGATTCGAACCCGCGGTCAGGTTGATCCGATCTTTGTCGATCCGGTGGAGGAGCTGCCAGTCCTGCTCGACGGGCTGCTGAAGGACGGGGATATTCTGTTGACACTTGGGGCGGGCAGCATTGGTGCAGTAGCCGCCGATCTTAAGTCTCGCTGGTGCGAGGGAGGGGATTGACATGGCTTTTGTATTCGATATGCGACGTTTGCATCACGGTTGCGGCGAGTCCTTGCTGGTTCGGCCGCTCAAATCGGTCTGTATTACCAAGACACAGCATGACAACACCCGATCGGGTAATCCAATGATGTCAGCTATCGGTAAGCGGAGCAGACGGGATCTCACAAAACCCGGCACCAAGAGGTCTGGCGGATGATGCCGGCACTAAAGCATCCTGAGCTGCGCGGTGAGATGTTGTTTGACGAGCCGTTGGCCCGTTATACCACCTGGCGGGTCGGCGGTCCGGCGCGCCGTCTCTATCGGCCTGCGGATCGGCATGATTTACAGGTCTTTCTGGAGCAGCTCGATCCTCAGGAACCCTTGATCTGGCTGGGTCTGGGCAGCAATCTGCTGGTCCGTGACGGCGGTTTCAGAGGCACGGTAATTACGACCCAGGGGCGCCTCAACCGTATCGAGATCCTCGAAGGGGGTAGACTCTATGCCGAAGCCGGGGTCACCTGTGCCAAAGCGGCCCGCACCGCGGCCCGTGCGGGCCTGTGCGGGGTGGAGTTTCTGGCGGGTATTCCCGGAACTCTGGGTGGGGCACTGGCGATGAACGCAGGCGCCTTTGGCGGTGAGACCTGGCAGCATGTGCAGCAGGTCGAGACCCTTGATCGTCGGGGACGGCTCCATGTGCGACTGCCTGAGGCTTTCGATATCGGTTATCGCCATGTCATGGGTCCGGCCGGGGAGTGGTTTCTCTCTGCAGAGTTCAGTCTGCAGGCAGGCGATGTGGCCGCCGCCCAAGATGATATCCGGCGGTTGCTGGAAAGAAGAGCGCAGACTCAACCGACCCAACAACCCAGTTGCGGTTCGGTGTTTCGCAATCCTCCGGGGGATCATGCCGCCCGCTTGATCGAGGCGACTGGACTCAAGGGGATGCTCAGGGGCGGGGCTCAGGTCTCGGAAAAGCATGCCAATTTTATCATCAATACCGGAACTGCCAGCGCGGCGGATATCGAATGGTTGATCGATGAGGTGCAGCGCCGAGTGGAAGCAGTCAACGGGGTGCGGCTGATTCCCGAGGTGCACCGGGTGGGGGAACGGCCATGAAGGGACCACTCAGCACTCAGGATTATGGCAAGGTCGCCGTGCTTATGGGCGGTGAATCGGCTGAGCGTGAGATCTCTTTGAACAGCGGTAATGCAGTACTCGTGGCGTTGCAACGCCAGGGGGTGGATGCCCACGGCATCGATGCAGGTCCGGATGTGCTGCAACAACTGGACGAAGGCGACTTCGAACGTGCCTTTATCATGCTGCACGGTCGCGGCGGTGAGGACGGAGTGATTCAGGGTGCTCTGGAGCGGATCGGCCAGCCGTATACGGGCAGTGGCGTCTTGGGTTCCGCCCTAGGGATGGATAAGTACCGCAGCAAATTACTCTGGTTGGGTGCCGGTCTTCCGACCCCACCATGTGTGCCGATGGCGGGTAGCGTGGAGGACCTGCAGGCGGCGGCGGATTTGGGTTTTCCGCTGATCGTCAAACCGGCCCATGAGGGATCGAGTATCGGGATGACGAAGGTGACCGATCGGCAGGGGCTCGAGCAGGCCTGGCAGGAGGCCAGTGTGTATGACGGGGTTGTCCTGGCCGAACGCTGGATCGAGGGTCGGGAGTATACCGCAGCGGTTCTCGATGGTGAGGCACTGCCGCTCATCAGGTTGGAGACCCCTCATCCCTTTTATGATTATGCCGCGAAATACCAGGCGGATACCACCGAGTATCACTGCCCCTGTGGCCTGGATGCTGAGCAAGAGCGGGCGCTGCAGACCCTCGCCCTTGAAGCCTTTGACAAGGTGGGTGCAAGCGGCTGGGGACGGGTCGATCTCATGTTGGACGAGGCGGGGCAGGCCTGGTTGATCGAGGTCAACACAGTACCGGGCATGACCGATCACAGTCTGGTGCCGATGGCGGCCAAACAGGCGGGAATCGCATTCGATCAGCTGGTTTTACGAATTCTTGAGACCAGTTTCAGAGGCGACGTTCTATGAGTAAGCGGATGAACAAGCCCGCAAGCAAACATTGGCTCGAGATGCTGGCGCGATGGGGGTACACCCTGATGCTGTTGCTCCTGATCGTGCTGGGCCTGACCTGGTCTCTGCAGCGCATACAGGATCCCAGTGTCATACCGGTGCGTTTCGTCAAGGTAGAGGGAGAGGTGCGTTATCTCAATCTCGATCAGTTGCAGGCAGTCGTCAATCGGGTCGTTGAGCAACGCAGCTTCTTTTCCGTGACCTTGGCGCAGGTGTTGGCTGAAGTTGAACGGCTGCCCTGGGTGGACCGGGCTAGTATACGGCGGATTTGGCCAGACACCCTGCAGGTGACGGTTATCGAGCAGCAACCCCTGGCGCGTTGGGGCGAAACGGCGTTGGTCAACCGGCGTGGCGAGGTCTTTGCTCCGCAACCCATGCCGGATGTATCCGATCTGGCCTTGCTGGAAGGCGAGACGCAGGACTCGATGGCGATCAGTCGGGACTATCAAAAGATTGAGACCCTGCTGCAAACCGTGGGTTTGACCTTGGCCAAGGTACAGGTGGATGCCCGGCAGGCTTGGCGGTTGTGGACCCGTAACGGTCTCGAATTGAATTTGGGGCGTAAGCAGTTGATGTCCCGTTTGAGTCGATTTGCTCGGTTATTTCCGGCATTGAACGATGCAGACGAGGCCAGATTAAAGCGTATCGATTTGCGCTACACAAACGGATTTACGGCAAACTGGGAAGCACTGCCGGTACGGCAAAGCATGTTGGATGACCCTGCACTAGGGGTTGAAGCGAGTAGGCTCGCGGGAATCTGAATGACCAAGAAAAGTGAAAAGAATCTGATCATCGGTCTGGATATCGGTACCTCGAAGGTGGTGGCGATCGTCGGCGAGATCAAAGTGGACGGGGGTATCGAGATTATTGGTATCGGATCCCATCCATCTCGGGGCTTGAAAAAAGGCGTGGTGGTCAACATCGAATCGACCGTGCAGTCGATTCAACGGGCAGTGGAAGAGGCCGAGTTGATGGCAGGTTGTGAGATCCACTCGGTTTTTGCCGGGATTGCCGGCAGCCATATCCGCAGCCTCAACTCTCATGGAATTGTGGCAATCCGGGACAAGGAGGTTACCCAGGGGGATGTGGAACGGGTGATTGACGCCGCCCGCGCGGTGGCGATCCCGGCCGATCAGAAGATCCTGCATATCCTGCCCCAGGAGTTCATTATCGACGAACAGGAAGGCATACGGGATCCAGTCGGGATGTCTGGGGTCCGACTGGAAGCCCGGGTGCATATGGTGACGGGTGCGGTCAGCGCCGCCCAGAACATTGTCAAGTGTATCCGCCGCTGCGGGTTGGATGCGGATGATCTGATCCTGGAACAACTTGCCTCCAGTTATTCGGTGCTGAGTGAAGACGAGAAAGAACTGGGGGTCTGTCTGGTCGATATCGGTGGCGGCACCACCGACATGGCAGTCTTTACCGGTGGGGCGATACGCCATACCGCGGTGATTCCGATAGCCGGCGATCAGGTGACCAACGATATCGCGGTGGCATTGCGCACCCCGACCCAGCACGCCGAGGAGATAAAGATTAAATATGCCTGCGCCCTGACCCAGCTGGCGGCCAGTGATGAAACCATCGAAGTGCCAAGCATCGGTGATCGGCCCCCGCGCAGGCTATCCCGACAGACCTTGGCTGAGGTGGTCGAGCCGCGTTATGAAGAGCTGATGACGTTGATTCAGGCGGAACTGCGGCGCAGTGGATTCGAAGATTTGATCGCCGGTGGTGTGGTGCTGACCGGTGGCAGTTCCAAGATGGAAGGTGTCATCGATCTTGCGGAAGAGGTCTTCCACATGCCGGTGAGGTTGGGGGTTCCGCAGTATGTCAGCGGATTGGTTGATGTGGTACGCAACCCGATCTATTCCACAGGGGTCGGTTTGCTGCTTTTCGGTCAGAAAAATCGGACTCATGGGGGTACGGAGCTGGCCGGTGAGAGTGGTTTGAAGGCGATCTGGGATCGCATGAAGAGTTGGTTTCAAGGCAATTTTTAACAGACTGTTTGGCGCAACAGGCGAGGAGAAAACAATGTTTGAGTTGATGGATACGCATAGTCAAAATGCTGTGATCAAGGTTATTGGTGTCGGTGGTGGCGGCGGCAACGCCGTTAACCACATGTTGACGGGGGATATCGAAGGGGTCGATTTCATCTGTGCAAACACCGATGCGCAGGCACTTCGCAACAGCGAGGTGAGAACCCTATTGCAACTCGGTTCAGGCATCACCAAGGGCCTCGGGGCCGGAGCCGATCCGGAAGTAGGAAAACAGGCGGCCCAGGAAGACCGGGATCGCATCCATGAAGTGCTCGAAGGTGCCGATATGGTCTTCATCACCGCCGGTATGGGGGGGGGCACGGGCACCGGTGCGGCGCCGGTTGTCGCGGAAGTGGCCCGCGAACTGGGTATTCTGACCGTGGCTGTGGTTACTAAACCTTTCGGATTCGAGGGTGGCAGGCGCATGAAAATTGCCGAGCAGGGTATGGAGGAACTCGGCAGGCATGTGGATTCCCTGATCACCATTCCCAACGAAAAGCTGTTGGCGGTACTGGGTAAGGAAATGAGTCTGCTGAATGCCTTCAAGTCGGCCAATGACGTACTGTTGCATGCGGTACAGGGCATCGCAGAGCTGATCACCCGGCCCGGTCTGATCAATGTGGACTTTGCTGACGTTAAGACAGTGATGTCCGAGATGGGCGCGGCGATGATGGGCTCCGGTGAGGCTTCTGGTGATAATCGTGCCAGGGAAGCGGCGGAAAAGGCGATCCGCAGCCCCCTGCTGGAGGATATTAACCTGGCGGGGGCCAAGGGTATTCTGGTGAATATTACCGCCGGTCTGAGTCTGGCCATTGGTGAGTTCGACGAAGTGGGCAATACAGTACGGGAATTTGCCGACGATGATGCCACCGTGGTGGTCGGCACAGTTATTGATCCCGATATGAAAGATGAAATGCGGGTGACTGTCGTTGCCACCGGCTTGGGTGAGATGGCGGTGGCAGAGTTGCCAAAACCCGCGCGCAGCGAAGTGCCTCCCGTACAGCTGGTAAATTCAGATGTTGTAGAACCTGTTACAGAGAACTATAGTGATCTGGATCGCCCTACGGTGCTCCGAAATGGTGCAACGAGCAGAAATAGTGCGCAAAAGGGACCGGGTTTTGACGGTGTTACCGATAGTAATCTCGAATATCTGGATATCCCGGCGTTCCTGCGACGTCAGGCTGATTGATCATGCGAAAATGAAATTTTACAGGATGTTACCGTCTTCTAAGAATAATTGGTGCAGATTGTGCATATTACATGTAGATTGCAAAAGTGTGTTCTAATTGTCACAGGCAAGCCGATAAGGCTAGGGTCCTGTTTCGTGGCATAATTTTCTGTGTGTGTTAGGATGCGCGCCCTGTTTGGGGATGGTTTCAACGTAGAAACGGGTTAAAACTAAAGGATGATTTGGCAACGTACACTGAAAAACGTGATTCGGGCTACGGGCGTTGGATTGCATACCGGCGAAAAGGTCTATTTGACTTTGCGCCCCGCCGCGCCGAATACCGGCATTATTTTCCGCAGGGTTGATTTGGAACCCCCGGTTGAAATTCGTGCTTGTGCGGAAAATGTCGGGGACACAAGACTTTCGAGCACTCTGGTCCAGCATGGTGTACGGGTCTCCACCGTAGAACACCTGTTGTCTGCCTTCGCCGGACTGGGCATCGATAATGCGTATGTCGATGTGAGTGCACCTGAAGTCCCAATCATGGACGGGAGTGCCGGACCCTTTGTCTTTCTACTCCAGTCAGCAGGGGTCGAAGAGCAGAATGCTCCCAAGCGATTCATCCGCATCAAACGCAAGATCGAGGTAGAGGAGGGGGATAAGCGCGCCAGTTTTGAACCCTTCGATGGCTTCAAAGTGACCTTCGCCATCGATTTCGATCATCCGGCATTCAATGAGCGTGCCCAGTTTGCCAGCGTCGATTTCTCTTCCACCTCCTTTGTACGGGAGGTGAGCCGTGCCCGGACCTTCGGCTTTCTAAGAGATATCGAGATGCTACGTCAGAAGGAGTTGGCGCTCGGCGGCAGCATGGACAACGCCATCGTAGTGGATGATTATCGAGTCTTGAACGAGGATGGATTGCGCTACGAGGATGAATTCGTGAAACACAAGATCCTCGATGCGATTGGCGACCTCTACCTGCTGGGACACAGCCTGGTGGGGGCCTTTGTGGGATACAAATCGGGCCATGCCTTGAATAACAAGCTACTCAGAACCTTGATTCAGCAGGAAGATGCCTGGGAAGAGGTGACCTATAGCAAGGAAGAGGAGGCGCCGATCTCCTACATGACTCCCGCCCATCTGGCGACATCCTGATTTCCGGCACTATCAGCAATACTTGCCGGTCTCAGATGCACGCCCGGTGCACTTCACCGATTCACTGCGCACCATGTTGACTCAGACGCATCAGGGCAGATCTGAGTGCGTCATCATCTACAGACTCGGCGACCGCATTCAACAGTCGCATGTTGGCAGATGATAGTGGCGTTGCTCTTCTCGGTCTTTTTGACTGCGGGTGCTGTCGTCCTGTCAGTGCAACCTTGACCCGGACATACCTCACATCAAGACCTTCTTGGCATAATTTTTGTATTAATTTTGCACTAAAGTAGCGGATTCGACTGGCCCAGGCCGGCGAATCAGCCCACAGGAACAAGTCTCTGTTTTTTTGCAGGGACCAGATGCAATGCTCATCAACGGGTTTGGGGAGTAATACTCGTATCCGTTTTAGCAGACTCTGTTGTTTTCCCAAATTGTCCTTGAGAGAAGCCATGGGTTGGGTTGTGCCGAGCATCATTTTGAAGCTTTTCATCTGGGAAATAGGTTCACTTTTTTGCTTGATGATCAACATTATATTGACTTGGGTAGGTTAATAAATGTTAAAGTTCGCGGCTATTTGTCCGTAACAGGGATTGCAACCCGTGAGTACAATGCTTGGAAAAATCGTGAAAGTCATCTACCTGAGAGGCATAGGACAGACCTGTAGCACCGCGATGCGCTGTTTTTATGCTTCTGTTTTGGTGGGTTTTTTCGGATTGTTTGGTGCCGGTATGTTATGGCTGGGTTATGCCATGGGGATCGATGACGTGGAATTTCCCAAGCATCAGTTGGTCTCGTCCCTGCAACACACCTTCGATCGGGAGCGCGAGCTCCTGAAAGAGGCGGAGACAGTTGCCCTGAGCAAGGTCGATGCCCTGTCACTGCGCATCGGTCGGATGCACTCTCATCTCTTGCGTCTGGATGCGCTTGGAGAGCGTCTGGTCGAGATCGGCCATCTTGACAAAGGCGAGTTCAATTTCCAGGAATCCCCTGCGATGGGCGGCCCTGAAACCGCCGAACCGAATGCTGGTGATTCACAAATTCCCGGCTTGCTAAGCGAGATTGATCTCTTACAAAAGATGATCAATGATCGCGAACAACAATTGAGTCTGATGGAAGACTTGATCATGAATTCCAATCTGGAAGAAACCCTGCATCCCACCGGCAAACCGATCACCAAAGGTTGGATCTCGTCATACTACGGGATGCGCAACGACCCCTTCACCGGAAAACGTACCATGCACAAAGGGATGGATTTTGCTGGTAAAGAGGGGTCCGATGTGGTGGCCGTAGCGGCAGGTGTGGTGACCTGGTCGGAAAAGCGTGATGGCTATGGCAGCCTGGTCGAGATCAACCACGGCAAGGGGTATGTCACACGCTATGGTCACAACAAAGAGATCCTTGTCGAGATAGGCGATCGGGTCAAACAAGGGCAGGTGATCGGAAAGATGGGTTCGAGTGGCCGTTCAACCGGACCGCATGTGCACTTCGAAGTGTTGAGAAACGGCAGAACTGTAAACCCGGCGAAATACATCAAGGCCAAGCGGAATCAGGAGCGCGTCTGATTCTGACTAGCCGGACCCGCAAACAGGGTCTGGTCGAAAATCCAGTATTTGCGAATCCCCCCATATTCATGTCACCGGGCGGTTGCGGTATGATCGCCTGATTTCGCTTTTTTCACGGAAACCCAATACAGATGGTCAGTAAAATATTCAGAAAGATCTTCGGTAGCCGTAATGACCGCCTGATCAAGAAGATGTCCAAGACGGTGGTCCAGATCAATAAGCTGGAAGCCGATGTACAAGGCCTGACAGATGCGCAACTGAGTGCCAAGACACAAGAGTTCAGACAGCGTCTGGAGCAGGGCGAGACACTGAACGACCTGTTGCATGAGGCCTTTGCGGTGGTACGGGAGACTGGTCGCCGGGTCATGCAGATGCGTCACTTCGACGTCCAGTTGATCGGCGGTATGGTGCTGCATCAGGGCAAGATCGCGGAGATGCGCACCGGTGAGGGTAAGACCCTGGTCGCCACCCTGGCAGCCTACCTGAATGCCCTGCCGGGTAAGGGTGTGCATGTGGTAACGGTGAACGACTACCTGGCCAGGCGCGACGCGGCGTGGATGGGCCGCATCTATAGCTTCCTGGGTCTGAGTACGGGTGTCATCAACTCCTCCGGGGGTATGGGTCCGGACAGCTCGTCGTATCTGCTGGATCTGCAATATGACGGATCGACCGGCGGCTACCCCCAACTCAAACCGGTGACCCGGGGCGAGGCTTACGCGGCAGACATCACCTACGGCACCAACAACGAGTTCGGTTTCGATTACCTGCGTGACAACATGGCCTTCAGCGCGGAGCAGCGGGTGCAGCGTAAACCCTTCTATGCCATCGTCGACGAGGTGGACTCGATCCTCATCGACGAGGCGCGGACACCGCTGATCATCTCCGGACCCACGGACGATTCCTCCGAATTGTACATGGCGATCGACAAGATCATACCCCGACTGACCCGTCAGGATCCGATCACCAATGAAGAAGGCAAACCCGATTTCGGACCGGGGGACTTCTCGGTGGACGAAAAGGCCCGTCAGACCTATCTCAGTGAGGAGGGGCATCAACACGTCGAGGAGATGCTCACCGAACTGGGGTTGCTGGAGCAGGGTGCCAGCCTCTACGACTCCAATAACATCATGCTGATGCACCATGTCAACGCGGCCCTGCGCGCGCATGCCCTGTTTCAGAAAAACGTGGAGTACATCGTCAAGGACGGTCAGATTGTCATCGTCGACGAGTTCACCGGCCGTACCATGCCGGGGCGCCGTTGGTCCGACGGCCTCCATCAGGCAGTGGAGGCCAAGGAGGGGGTGGAGATCCAGAATGAGAACCAGACCCTGGCCTCGATCACTTTCCAGAACTATTTCCGGCTCTACGAAAAACTCGCAGGTATGACCGGTACCGCGGATACCGAGGCCTTTGAGTTCCAGCAGATCTACGGCCTGGAGGTCGTGGTTATTCCCACGAACCAGCCCATGATCCGCGACGACATGGGCGATCTGGTCTACCTCACCCCGGAGGAGAAATACGACGCCATACTCGAGGATGTCCAGGACTGTGTGAAGCGAGGCCAACCCGTATTGGTGGGTACTGCCTCCATCGATACCTCAGAACTGGTTTCCAAGTTACTCGATGCAGCAAAAGTCGATCACAAGGTACTGAATGCAAAACATCACGAACAGGAGGCTGGCATCGTGGCTCAGGCGGGTCGTCCCGGTGCGGTGACCATCGCCACCAATATGGCGGGCCGCGGTACCGATATCGTGCTCGGCGGCAACCTGGAAGCCGAGCTGGCTGAACCGGGTGACGATTTGGATGAATCCAAAAGGTCGCAAATCAGCGAGGCCTGGAAGCAGCGACATCAACAGGTCATCGATGCCGGCGGGTTGCATGTAGTGGGCACCGAACGGCACGAATCGAGGCGCGTCGACAATCAGCTGCGCGGTCGGTCAGGACGCCAAGGCGATCCGGGTTCCAGCCGTTTCTATCTCTCCCTGGAAGACAGTCTGATGCGCATCTTCGCCTCCGATAAAGTGGGGGGCATGATGAAGAAGCTGGGCATGGAGAAGGGCGAGGCGATCGAGCATCCCTGGGTGACCAAGGCGATCGAGAATGCCCAACGAAAAGTGGAGGGTCGCAACTTCGATATCCGTAAACAGCTCCTGGAGTACGACGATGTCGCCAATGACCAGCGCAAAGTGGTCTACGAGCAGCGCAACGACCTCATGGATACCGGGGACATCTCCGATTCAATTGCCGCTCTGCGGTCTGACGTAGTGAATGATATCTTCCACAGTTACGTACCCCCCGAGAGCATGGAGGAGCAGTGGAATATCCCAGGTCTGAGTCAGGCCCTGACAGAGGAGTTCGGTGGGGATTGGCCTATCCAGAAATGGCTGGATGAAGATCACGACCTGCACGAAGAGACCCTCAAGCAGCGCATCATGGGCACCCTGGAAGAGATCTTCAAGGAGAAGGAGGAGGCCACCGGCCCCGAGGCCATGCGTCACTTCGAAAAAGCGGTCATGCTGCAAACCCTCGACAGTCACTGGAAGGAACACCTGGCGTCCATGGATTACCTGCGTCAGGGTATCCATCTGCGCGGCTATGCCCAGAAGAATCCGAAACAGGAGTATAAGCGGGAGGCCTTCGAGATGTTCTCCGGTATGCTTGGCAGCATCAAGCGGGAAGTGATCGGGCTGCTCTCCAAGGTACAGGTCCAATATCCTGAACAGATGGCCATTCAGGAACAACAAACCCAGGCCAGTGATTTCGAATTCAAACATGAAGCCTTCCATGGTCTGGGGGAAGAGGATCATGCGGATGAGCCCCAACCCACCGCAGCGGAGGAGCAACAGCCCTTTGTTCGCGAGGGACGCAAGATCGGACGCAATGAACCCTGTCCTTGCGGTTCCGGCAAGAAGTATAAACACTGTCACGGGCGCCTGAGTTGAGTCTGTCGGAATCCATTTTACCGGTACCGGGAGTGCGTCTCGGGATCGCGGCGGCCGGGATCAACTATCCTGACCGGGATGATCTGTTGGTCATCGAGCTGGCGGAGGGGGCGAGCTGTGCCGGGGTGTTCACCCGCAACGCCTTTTGTGCCGCCCCTGTGGAACTGGCACGCCAGCATTTGCAGAAGACGGTTCCCCGCTATCTGCTGGTGAATTCGGGCAATGCGAACGCCGGTACCGGCCGTCAGGGTTTCCAGGCTGCGGTGCAAAGTTGTGAGGCGTTGGCCGCACTGGTCGGCTGTGAGGTTACACAGGTACTGCCCTTTTCCACAGGTGTGATCGGTGAACATCTGCCGGTGGAGAGACTGCTCAAGGCGCTGCCCGATGCGCTCGCGCAACTCGATGGTGCGGCTTGGCCGGTGGCTGCTGGGGCCATCATGACCACCGATACCCGTGCCAAAATGGTATCCCGGCAGTTCGAGGTCGAGGGGGTGGCGGTAACGGTGACCGGGATTGCCAAGGGAGCGGGAATGATCCGCCCGGATATGGCGACCATGCTCGCATATCTGGCGACTGACTTGAAAGTGGAGCCTGGCTTGTTGCAGAGCTGTCTTCAGCAAGCACTCGAGCCCTCTTTCAACAGCATCAGTGTAGATGGCGACACCTCCACCAATGATGCCTGTATCCTGATGGCCAGCGGGGTCTCTTCCCTGGCACCGGTCACGGATGCCGGGTCGGCGGCCTATCGTAAACTCAGCGAAGCGGTCAGAGAGGTCTGCATGTATCTGGCCCGTGAGATCATTCGCGATGGTGAGGGGGCGACCAAGCTGGTACAGATTCAGGTCGAGCAGGCAGCTGATGAACAGGAGGCGCGGACAGTGGCCTATACCATCGCTCACTCACCGCTGGTTAAAACGGCCTTGTTCGCCGCGGACCCCAACTGGGGGCGGATTCTTGCGGCCGTGGGACGTGCCGGCCTGCATGAGCTGGCGATCGAACAAGTCGAGATCTGGCTGGACGATGTCTGTATCGTACGAGACGGTGGGCGTGCCGCAAGCTATACGGAAGCCGCTGGACAACAGGTTATGGATCGGCCTGAATTCACCATCGGGGTGAAACTGGGGAGGGGGCAGGCGCGGGCTCGCGTGTTGACCTGCGACCTCTCCTACGACTACGTGAAGATCAATGCAGAATATCGGACCTGAACAACCGATGGGTTGTTGACGCCTGATTCGTCTGACAGTTTCAGCTCCATGACCGCCAAGCTCATCCATGTTGCCGCCGCTGCTATCGAGGATGATCAGGGACGCATTCTGATCAGTAAACGTCACGCGCATGTTCATCAGGGTGGACTTTGGGAATTTCCCGGCGGCAAACTGGAGTCGGGCGAGACGGTGAGTCAGGCGTTGCAGCGGGAGTTGCTGGAGGAGTTGAATGTCACCTCTTTACGTTCTGAACCCCTGATCCGCATCACGCATCACTACACAGACCGGTCTGTATTGCTCGATGTCCACCGGGTGAAGGAATTCGCAGGAAGCCCCCAGGGTATGGAGGGCCAGCCCCTGCAATGGTTGCATCCGCAACAGATGCGAGCGGAAGACTTCCCGGCGGCGGATCGTCCAATCCTCAGTGCCTTGCGTCTGCCGGATTGCTATCTGATTACTGGGCATGATCCGGCTCAGCGGGCTGGATTCATCGAGCGCCTGGGGCAGGCATTGTCTGGTGGGCTAAGTCTGGTGCAACTCAGGGCCCACGAATTGCCGGACGAGGCATACCGACTGCTGCTGGAGACCGTTTTGATCCATTGTCGTAACCAGGGTGCCAGACTCCTCATCAACCGTCCGCAGTATCCTGAGCGGTGGGTCGGACGTGCCGATGGCATCCATTTGACTCGATATCAACTCATGGCCATGGAGCGCAGGCTGGAAGGTGCTGGCTTGTTGGGCGCGTCCTGTCACGATCCCGTGGAACTGCGACAGGCGGAACGGCTCGGTCTGGATTATGCGCTGCTCTCGCCCGTCCAGCAGACCCGTTCACATCCGGCTGCACAGCCTCTGGGTTGGGAGCGTTTTGCCCGATGGGTGGATGACGTCAATCTTCCGGTCTACGCGCTGGGGGGGGTCGGCATGGATGACCTTCTGCGGGCCAAGTGGAATGGTGGGCAGGGGATTGCCGGAATCAGCGGATTTTGGCCGAGTCAGAAACCAAAGCCGTAGACGCTGGTCATTTGGTTCAAGCTGTCGATTCCCTCGACTGCCTGATCCACCACCTCAAAACCAGAGTCGAAGTGTGAGCTGTGGTTCTTGCTGCCGCTCCAACGACAGATGGCCCGGAAGTTGATGGGGCGTATGTCGCCTTGGGCATCGGGTAACCTCACTTCAAGTGAATATTCTCCACCAATCTGGACCGGTTCCTCACTGATCAACATCAGACCATGACTGGTGAAGTCGACAATATGTCCCAGCATTTCGCTCTTGTCCGCATCCCAGGCGCGCAGGTAATAGACGAGCTGGCGGCGTTGCAGCATTCTCCGCTCATCGGAAGAGTCACTGTCACTGGTCTTTATCGGCACTTCATGTTGCATGTCACGTTCTGGAAGAATTTAACAGCGGTCACTATAGTATGATCAGGATAGAGAGAGATCTGTATATTTTCTAGCAGAATTATCAATCATAAATCAATCTGTTTAGTTCGCACAACGTTGGAGCCCCCGGGGACCTCGCAGGCGCTGTATGTATACCGTCTGGCAGTCCTCAGTGTATGGATAACTCACGGACTTTAACCACTCAAAATAAAAGGATTAACTGATGTTCTCCCTGTTTACCAACAAGGATCTGTGGCGAAATCCTGAATATCAGTCGGCCTGGATACGCCTGGCAATCTGGTTGTTCAGTGTTGCGTACATGGGATTGGGTGTCTGGACCGGTTACTACGCAGTCAACTCTTTTCACTTTTTCCTGCTGTTCGGTGGTTACTTTGTCATCTTTACGGGCTTGCTTTTCAGTGTCTATTACAGACATGAATTGAAGATACGCCGCTACATCAGCCTGCTGACTGACATCAGTGCGACAAGTCTGGCCATCTTTCTGACCAAAGAGGCGATCAGCCCATTTTATCTCCTCTACATCTGGATCTTCGTGTCCTACGGCACCCGCTATGGTAAGAACCTGTTGATGGTGGCTTCGGTGCTCAGCGTCGTGGCCTACAATATCGTCTTATTCGCGCTCAACGAATGGCAACAACACCGCTTCGAGGCGTTCTTTTTTCTTCTGTTGTTGGTCATGCTGCCCATGTATCAGTATTCGCTGTTACGCAAACTGCATGAGGCCAGACAGGAAGCAGAGCGTGCCAATAAGGCCAGGGGGGATTTTCTGGCCACCATGACCCATGAACTGCGCACACCCCTGACCGGTGTCATCGGAATGGCGCGCCTCCTGCAAACCACCCCCCTGGATGCTGAACAGAAGGACTATCTGCATTCCATCAATGCATCGGCCCATCTGTTGAGGGCGTTGATTGGCGATATCCTGGATTTTTCCAAGATCGATGCGAAAAAACTGGAACTCGAATCCGAGCTGTTCGATATTCGAGAGCTGGTAATGAGTGTGGCTTCAACGCTGAGCACGGAGACGCATGAAAAGCATGTAGAACTGCTCACTCAAGTCGACGCCCGAGTCCCAAAGGAGCTGAAGGGCGATCAACTGCGGATCTCCCAGATCCTGTATAACCTGATGGGGAACGCGATAAAATTCACTGACCGCGGTGAGGTGATTTTGCGACTTTCGGTTGCAAAGGCCACCGAGCAGGTTCCTGTGACACACATTCTTTTAGAAGTGGCCGATACCGGGATAGGTATTCCGCAAGAGAAGCTGGAGAAGATCTTCGATGTCTTCTGGCAGGCCGATGTTTCGAACAGCCGACGCTTTGGTGGTACGGGTTTGGGCACCACCGTGGCCAGAGATCTGACCCAGTTGATGGGTGGTGAGATCAGGGTAAGCAGCCAGGTGGGTCTCGGAACCACATTCCGGGTCAGATTACCCCTGCTGCCCGAACAGTCCGGTAAACTGGATGTCAAGCCTCCACAGTTGGCGGGTAAGCGTCTGCTACTCTTCGAAAGCAATCCGGCCAGCATGCAAGTGCAGACAGAGACAGCCAAAGATTTGGGATTGGTCGTGGTGCCCGTAGTCGGGTTACAGGCATTGAATGAACTCCAGCCGAGTCGCTACGATTGGGTGCTGGTGTGTGACTCACTGGATGGCTTGCCACTGACTCTGCTGCTGGACAGACTGGAGGTGGTCATCGAACCGCAAACGCCTATTCTCTTCGCCGGCTACCGAGGCCGCATCCTGGGTCTGTCGAAGCGCATCTCCAGGGTGATCCTCAAACCTTTTCTGGCGGATCAGCTCATCGAGGCGATCATCATCCTAAATGCCAAACCGACTGCTGTTGGATTCGGAACGCCCAATGAATCGGAGATCAAAAGACCGAGTAGCGGCATATGCATCTTGTTGGCCGAGGACAATGCGGTGGCCGCGAAGGTGTTCCAGACGCTCCTTACCCGCAAAGGTCATAAAGTAACCCTCGCCAGGGACGGTGAGGAGGCGTTGAAATCCACCCGGCAGAAGAGCTTCCACCTGGCCTTCATCGATCTGCGCATGCCGCACATGGACGGCTTGGAATTCACCCGGCGTTACCGAGCAGAGGAATCGACGGAGCTGCGCATGCCGATCCTGGCCCTGACCGCCAACACCGCAGAGGACATCTCCGCGGAGTGTCGGGAGGCAGGGATGGATGGTTTTATCAACAAACCGGTGGAGTCAGAGCAACTGGATTCGATCATCGCACAACACGTGAGGGTTCCGGATTACAGCCGCGTCTCACTCTCAGGATAGACCGAGGTTACGCCAGATCTCCATGCTGGGTTCTGCCCGGTTCATGGTGTAGAAGTGCAGGCCGGGAGCGCCACCTGTGAGAAGTTGTTCGCACAGTCTACTGACCACCTCTGATCCATAAGTGCGAATACTCTGCAGATCATCACCAAATGCCTGCAGCCGCTTGCGCAACCAACGGGGTATCTCTGCCCCGCAGCTGTCCGAAAAGCGCGCCAGCTGTGTGAAATTGGTAATCGGCATGATGCCAGGTACGATCGGAATCTCGATACCCCGTTTGCGGCAATCCTCTACGAAGCGAAAGTAGGCGTCTGCATTGTAGAAATACTGTGTTATCGCGCTGTCGGCACCGGCCTCTACCTTACGTTTGAAATTATCCAGGTCGGTTTTTGGATTGGGGGCTTGGGGGTGGAATTCGGGATAGGCGGCCACTTCGATGTGAAAATGCTCACCAAAGTGCTGCTTGACCAGGCTGACCAGCTCGTTTGCGTAACCCAGTTCGCCCGATCCTCCCAATCCCACCCCGGATGGTAGGTCGCCGCGCAGAGCGACCAGATGCCGAATACCCTGTGCCTGGTAGCGTCCGAGAATTTCGAGGATTTCATCGGTCCTTGATCCGATACAGGAGAGATGGGGGGCGGTTTCGATGCCGCTGTCGACCAACCAGTCCACGCTTGCAAACGTACCGTCCTGGGTGGAACCGCCGGCCCCATAGGTGACAGAGAAAAATGCCGGCTGTAGGGTGTTGAGGTGGCTGACGGTCGTGCGCATGCCCTGTATGCCCTTGTCCGTCTTGGGTGGAAACAGTTCAAAACTGAAGGTGCGGTGAGTGTGTTTACTGTCTGACATGAAGGGTCTCCAACTTGTCGCCACAGGCCTTCAGCAGAAAACCTTGACTCCCGGTTGCGGGAGGATGGATGGGCTGCTGAAAGCCAGCGGCTGATTAGTACCGGTAGTGGTCGGCTTTGTAGGGTCCCTGCACAGGCACGCCGATGTAGTCGGCCTGTTCCTGGGTGAGGCTGGTCAGCTGGGCACCGATCTTGTCCAGATGCAGGCGTGCCACCTCCTCGTCCAGCTTTTTCGGCAGCACGTAGACATCCACCGGGTACTGTTCTGGATGGTTGTACATTTCCATCTGCGCCAGTACCTGATTGGTGAAGCTGTTGGACATGACGAAGCTGGGATGGCCGGTGGCGCAACCGAGATTCACCAACCGACCCTCGGCCAGCAGGATGATACGTTTGCCGTCCGGAAAGATGATGTGATCCACCTGTGGTTTGATGTTCTCCCAACGATACCCTTCCACGCTGGCCACATCGATCTCGTTGTCGAAATGGCCGATGTTGCAGACGATGGCCTGGTCCTGCATGGCCGCCATGTGGTCGTGAGTGATGATGTGGTAGTTGCCGGTGGCGGTGACGAAGATGTCGGCCAGGGGCGCGGCCTGTTCCATGGTCACCACCCGGTATCCCTCCATGGCGGCCTGCAGGGCACAGATGGGATCGATCTCGGTGACCCAGACAGTGGCACCCAGTCCGCGCAGGGATTGGGCGCAGCCCTTGCCCACGTCACCGTAGCCCGCCACCAGCGCGATCTTGCCGGCGATCATGACATCGGTGGCGCGCTTGATGCCGTCCACCAGGGATTCGCGGCAGCCGTAGAGGTTGTCGAACTTGGACTTGGTCACCGAGTCGTTGACGTTCATGGCCGGAAACAGCAGCTCGCCGCTTTCCATCATCTGATAGAGGCGGTGTACCCCCGTGGTGGTCTCCTCGGTGACCCCTTTGATGGATTCGGCGATCCTGTGGTAGCGGCGAGCATCATCCGCCAGGCTGCGCTTGAGCACGCCGAGGATCACCTTCCACTCCTCCGGGTCGTCGTCCTTGGGCTCGGGAACCGCTCCGGCATTGGCGAATGCCACACCCTTGTGCACCAGCAGGGTGGCGTCGCCGCCATCGTCCAGGATCATGTTGGGCAATTGACCATCGGGCCAGTTGAGCACCTGTTCGGTGCACCACCAGTACTCCTCCAGGGTCTCGCCCTTCCAGGCGTAGACCGGGATGCCGTCCGCGGCAATGGCCGCGGCGGCGTGATCCTGGGTGGAGAAGATGTTGCAGGAGCACCAGCGCACCTGGGCACCCAGGGCCACCAGGGTCTCGATCAGTACGGCGGTTTGGATGGTCATGTGCAGAGAGCCGGTGACCCGGGCACCCTTGAGGGGCTGTGAAGCGGCGTATTTCTCACGCAGCACCATGAGTCCGGGCATTTCGGTCTCGGCGATGGCGATCTCCTTGCGGCCCCACTCGGCCAGATTGATGTCGGCAACCTTGTAATCAGTAAACTCACTCATGTTAATCATCTCCAGTGAAACTCAGAGTGAGCGCCGTTTGTCATATTGTACCCGATTCCCGAGCCTGGCAGGCCCAGCCTGTTGCAACGCTCCTCAGGAAGCGGGGGAAGCTCAGAGTCCTGCGTCGGTTTTCAATGCCTCCGCCTTGTCGGTCCTCTCCCAGGTAAAACCCTCGTCTTCCCGGCCGAAATGACCGTATGCGGCGGTTTTGCGGTATTTGATCTGCTCGGTGTTGTAGAGGTCGAGCATCTTGATGATGCCATAGGGGCGCAGGTCGAAATGGCTGCGGATCAGTTCGACGATCTTTTCATCGGAGATCTGTCCGGTACCGAAGGTTTCCACCATGACTGAGGTAGGCTCCGCCACGCCGATGGCGTAGGAGACCTGGATCTCACAGCGATCGGCCAGCCCCGCGGCCACGATGTTTTTGGCTACATAGCGGCCCGCATAGGCGGCGGAACGATCGACCTTGGAGGGGTCTTTGCCGGAGAAGGCACCACCGCCGTGGCGTGCCATGCCACCGTAGGTGTCGACGATGATCTTGCGACCAGTCAGGCCACAGTCTCCGACTGGCCCACCAATCACGAAGCTGCCCGTCGGGTTGATATGGATCTTTTCCGCAGGACACTTTTCCAGCCAGGTTTCCGGCAGCACGGGTACGATGATGTTCTCCATCACTGCATCACACAGATGGGCGTAATCGATATCCGGGTCGTGCTGGGTGGAAAGGACCACGGCATCGATACCCGTGACCCGTCCGTCTTCATAATGCAGGGAGACCTGACTCTTGGCATCGGGCCGCAACCAGGGCAGGATGCCGGCATTGCGGATCTCCGACTGACGCTGCATCAGTCGGTGTGCATAAGTGATGGGAGCGGGCATGAGTACGTCCGTCTCGTTGGTGGCATAGCCGAACATCATGCCCTGGTCACCGGCGCCCTGCTCCTCGGGGCTGGTGCGGTCGACCCCCTGGGCAATGTCCCCCGATTGTTTGCCGATCAGCGACATCACGGCACAGGTGGAGCCGTCAAAACCGACATCGGAGTTGGTATAGCCAATGTCGCTGACCACGTCCCGCACCAGGTCGTCCAGGTCGACCCAGGCCTCGGTGGAGATTTCACCCGCCACGATAACCGCACCGGTCTTGATCATGGTTTCACAGGCGACCCGGGCTTTTTCAGGGTGGGGGTCCAGCTCCAGAATCGCGTCCAACATGGCATCGGAAATCTGGTCCGCAACCTTGTCCGGATGGCCTTCGGAGACCGATTCTGAAGTAAAGATAAACTCTTTCGCCATGGTTTATTCCGTAATGTTCGCTATTGAACCAAGATACCGTGCGGTAATCCGTAGAAAATGAAATTTTCATGAAAATCAGCGCGAGGATTTTACACAGCTTGCGGCTTTTTGCATAATGCGCACCCTGCATGTCCACCCTGTTGAGACAGTCAAATGGTTTCACTTCAAACGCCGGTGTGTGAGTTCGGCAAACCAGCCCCAGACTTTAACCTGCCAGGAGTCGATGGAAGGAGCTGGACGCTGCAAGACTGTATAGGAGAGCAGGGATTACTGGTGATGTTCATCTGTAACCACTGTCCGTATGTCAAGGCCATCCGAGAACGCATCGTGCGGGATACCAGGGAGCTGCGCAACCTGGGCATCAACAGTGTGGCCATCATGTCTAACGATCCGAGTGAATACGCTGAAGACTCGTTCGAGAACATGCGACGCATTGCCGAGCAGTTCGATTTTCCGTTTCCTTACCTTTTCGACGAAACCCAACAGATCGCCAAGGCCTACGGGGCGGTCTGCACACCGGATTTTTTCGGTTATAACGCTGATTTGGGGCTTCAGTATCGCGGCCGATTGGATGAAAGTCGCAAAGATACAGCGCCGGCCGGCGTGCGTCGTGATCTATTCGAGGCCATGAAACAGGTGGCCGAAACCGGCCAGGGACCTGAGGAGCAGATACCCAGCATGGGCTGCTCGATCAAATGGCGTGGCGAATGATTTGAGCATATCAGGATATTAGGATTTACCATCAATCTAGCTTATTGCCCCTATAAGGTCTGCTAAATTGCCCCCGCCTTGAGGTTGAGTCAGAATAGCACACCTTTTTTTTCGTGTTGGGTGAGATGCCTGCGCGTAACTGCAATCGGATGATTGATCGGTCGATTGAGATTTTAGGACTGGCGGCTCGGTTTCTGTCAGTCCAGGGGGCCCAGATAGTCAGTCGAAGGGGGCCTGCGGGCACACCGGGACGGCCACGCGGATCTGGGTTCAAACTGGAAACCGTATGAGATTTCTAACTTAAATCAGGAGGGGTCAATGTCCTCAAGCAGAGAACTTGCCAACGCGATTCGTGCCTTAAGCATGGATGCAGTGCAGAAAGCCAATTCAGGTCATCCAGGCGCACCGATGGGTATGGCGGATATCGCCGAGGTACTGTGGAACGACCACATGAAGCACAACCCCGTCAATCCCGACTGGGCGGATCGTGACCGTTTCGTACTGTCCAATGGACATGGTTCGATGCTGATCTACGCACTGCTGCATCTGACCGGTTACGAGTTGAGTTTGGATGATTTGAAAAACTTCCGTCAACTCCACTCCAAGACCCCGGGCCATCCCGAGTACGGTTATGCACCGGGTGTCGAAACCACCACCGGGCCATTGGGTCAGGGCATAACCAATGCCGTCGGCATGGCACTGGCCGAACGCACGCTGGCTGCCCAGTTCAACAAGCCGGGGCACGACATCGTCGATCATCACACCTATGTGTTCCTGGGTGACGGCTGCATGATGGAGGGTATCTCCCACGAGGCCTGCTCCTTGGCGGGTAATCTGGGGCTGGGCAAGCTGATCGCCTTTTGGGATGACAATGGCATTAGTATCGACGGTGAGGTGGAGCACTGGTTCACCGATGATACCCCCGCCCGATTCGCGGCCTACGGCTGGCATGTGGTGCGTGATGTGGACGGGCACGATCGGGATGCCATTAGCAGCGCCATTACCCAGGCCAAGGCGAGTGACAAGCCCAGCCTGATCTGCTGCAAGACCACCATTGGCTACGGTTCGCCCAATTTGGCGGGCAGCCATGACTGTCATGGTGCCCCGCTGGGTGATGAGGAGATTGCCGCGACCCGTGAGCAACTCGGTTGGAACCATGAAGCCTTCGTAATCCCCGACGAGATCTATGCAGCATGGGACGCGAAAGAGGCGGGTGCGGCTGCGGAAGCTGCCTGGAATGAAAAGTTCGACGCGTACGAGGCCGCCCATACTGAGCTGGCAGCTGAGTTCAAGCGTCGCATGGCAGGAGAGCTGCCAAGTAACTGGGAAGAGGAAGCCGGTAAGTTCATCGCCGAGGTGAACGCCAAGGCCGAATCTCCTGCGACCCGTAAGGCTTCGCAAAACAGCCTCAACGGCTATGGACCGCTACTCCCAGAATTCCTCGGTGGTTCGGCCGATTTGACTCCCTCCAACCTGACTGCCTGGTCAGGTTCCAAGGCGATCACCGAAGGACACACGGACGGGAACTATCTCTCTTATGGCGTGCGTGAATTTGGTATGTCGGCGATCATGAACGGGGTGGCCCTGCATGGCGGTTTCATCCCCTATGGCGGGACCTTCCTGATGTTCTCCGAATATGCCCGCAATGCATTGCGCATGGCTGCCTTGATGAAGATTCAATCGATTTTCGTCTACACCCATGATTCCATCGGTCTGGGTGAGGATGGCCCCACCCATCAGCCCGTCGAGCAGATACCGACCCTGCGCATGATCCCCAACATGGACGTCTGGCGTACCTGTGACGGGGTTGAGACCGCAGTGGCCTGGAAAGCCGCCATCGAGAAACAGGACGGGCCGAGTTGCCTGATCTTCTCCCGACAGGGTCTGGCCCATCAGGAACGCTCCGACGAGCAGATCGCCAACATCGCAAAAGGCGGTTATGTGATCGGCGATTGTGGCAGTGATCCGGATGTGATCGTCATCGCCACCGGTTCCGAGGTGGACCTGGCGGTCAAGGCCGCAGGCCAATCCAGTAAGAAGGTGCGCGTTGTCTCCATGCCCAACACGGCCGTGTTTGACGCCCAGGATGCGGCTTACAAGGAATCCGTCCTACCTGCCAGCTGCACCGCCCGCGTGGCCGTGGAGGCTGCCGTCACCGATGGCTGGTACAAGTATGTCGGTATGCACGGCAAGGTGATCGGCATCAACCGCTTCGGCGAGTCGGCACCGGCCGGTCAGCTGTTCAACGAGTTCGGCTTCACCGTGGACAATGTCCTCGCCGCCATTGATGAGGTTTCGGCCTGAGGCATCCATCGAAACGGGCGCCCCATGGCGCCCGTTGCAACTCAAATTGACAACACATTACATAAGCTAAACGGAGAATCAAACATGACTATCAAAGTAGGCATCAACGGTTTTGGTCGTATCGGTCGCATGGCATTCCGCGCTATCGCCAAGGACTTCCCCGATATCGAAGTCGTCGGTATCAACGACCTGCTGGATCCGGACTACCTGGCCTACATGCTGAAATACGATTCGGTACACGGCAATTTTGCTGGTGACATTGCAGTTGACGGTAACACCATGATCGTCAATGGAAAGAACATCCGCCTCACTGCTGAGCGTGATCCGGCCAATCTGAAATGGGACGAGATCGGTGCCGAACTGGTCATCGAGTGCACCGGCTTCTTCCTCACCGAGGAGACCTGCCAGAAACACATCGATGCCGGCGCCAAAAAAGTCGTACAATCCGCGCCCTCCAAGGACGCCACCCCGATGTTCGTCTACGGCGTCAACCACAACACCTATGCCGGCCAGGCCATCGTCTCCGCCGCTTCCTGCACCACCAACTGTCTTGCCCCGGTGGCCAAGGTATTGAACGACAAGTTCGGTATCAAGCGTGGCCTGATGTCCACCGTGCATGCCGCCACCGCCACTCAGAAAACCGTCGACGGTCCTTCCATGAAGGATTGGCGCGGTGGCCGCGGTATCCTGGAGAACATCATTCCTTCCTCCACCGGCGCCGCCAAGGCGGTGGGCAAGGTGCTGCCGGAGTTGAACGGCAAGCTGACCGGTATGGCCTTCCGCGTACCCACTTCCGACGTTTCCGTGGTCGATCTGACCGTGGAGTTGAATAGCGGCGCCTCCTATGACGACATCTGCGCCGCCATGAAGGATGCTTCCGAGAACGGCGATATCAGCAAGACCCTGGGTTACACCGACGAAAAAGTGGTTTCCACCGACTTCCGTGGTTGCGGCTTCTCCTCCATCTTCGATG